>Ga0335398_10000059_pt1 | contig 148799 bp, 125 predicted proteins | sample BON03_FD_205742 | JGI IMG/M metagenome (GOLD analysis project Ga0335398, IMG submission 205742) | Freshwater microbial communities from Lake Bonney liftoff mats and glacier meltwater in Antarctica - BON-03 (spades assembly) (version 2) | ecosystem: Environmental > Aquatic > Freshwater > Ice >...
TACCCCCGAAAGTTCTTTTGCAGGGAACGTAAGCAAAGATAAGCATTTTCAAACACAATTTAAAGCAACATTTGAGGGCTTTTTTAAGCATCCACAAACAATGAAGGAACTATCTATTTCTATTGGAATTGACAGGGCAAATATTTGCCGTTATTGTCGTTCAATGCGAAATGCTGGTACTATTGTAATAGTTAAAAAGACCTATTGCAGTATTACAAATCACTTAGCCAATAGATACACCACCAACCCTGAAATGTTCCCTGTAAGTTCACAATTAAAAATGTTTTAATATGATGCCACAATTTGAATTTGATAAATATGGTATCGGTATTGACGATATTAAAACCGAAGCCGACCAGCTATTAAAGCAAGGCAATGAAGCTAAAGAAAATAAAGGACTGTTCACCGTAAAAACAGCCAGCCGTTGGATTGAACAGGCGAAAACCCGACCTATTCCGAAAAGGCTTTACGGTGATTTTTGGTTTGAAAGTGAAGTGTGTATTTTATTTGCCGACACCAATTTAGGAAAATCAATTTTAGCTGTACAGATAGCAAATAGTATAAGTAAGGGCGAACAAATACGGGGCTTTACATTAGAAGCCAAAAAGCAACCAATTTTGTATTGTGATTTTGAGTTGAGCGACAAACAATTTGAAAACCGATATTCAATAAATTTTGAACAGCATTACAGTTTTGACGAAAATTTTTACAGAATTGAAATAAACCCCGAAGCTGCAATACCCGAAAATCAAACCTTTGAGGATTATCTCAACCATTCTTTGGAACGAAGTATTACCGAAACTGGGGCAAAGGTTTTAATTATTGATAACCTTACATACCTAAAAAACGGAACAGAAACGGCAAAAGATGCTTTACCATTAATGAAGCAACTTAAAGCATTAAAAAACAAATACGGGCTTTCAGTTTTGATATTAGCACACACACCCAAAAGGGATTTATCAAAACCAATTACCCGAAATGATTTACAAGGCAGTAAGATGCTAATAAACTTTTGTGATAGTTCCTTTTCAATCGGTGAAAGCCACAGCGACAAAAATTTACGTTACCTCAAACAAATTAAGCAACGGAACACAGAACAAATTTACGATGCTGAAAATGTTTGTGTTTGTCAAATTGATAAGCCTTTAAATTTCCTTTTGTTTGAGTTTGTGAATTTCGGCAAGGAATGGGAACACCTGAAACAGCACACAGAAAAGGACAGAGAAAACATAAAAGAAAAGGTAAGCGAATTGAAACAGCTAGGGCGAAGCCTTCGGGAAATAGGGGCTGAACTGGGTATTTCACACATGAAAGTAAGTAGAATTTTAAAAGACTGTAACACGGTGTAACAACTGTAACACCTGTTACAACCGTTACACTTGTTACACAGCCGAAGCATTTAATTATTTGGAGTTATGTGCAGCAGCCTGTGAAATCCTTGCGAGTAATGCAAGGAAACATGAAAGCAACAAAGCAGAAGTTTCTTGAGTCGCAACTTTAGCCAAGTAGTATGAAAGAATTAGATTACTTATTGCCATTAGAATAAGAAGTCCTGCTAAAATAAAATAAAAAGTTTTCATCTGTCTTAGATATTATTAATGCAAAAATAGCAAATTAAACTAAATGAACAAATACATACTTGAACCATACAAGGGCATGAAAACCCGTTACTATTGCCCAGCCGTGAATTGTGGTAAGGATAAAACCTTTTCGCTTTACATTGATACGGAAACAGGCGAACACATACACCCCAGCGTTGGCAGGTGCAACCGTGAAAGTAATTGCGGTTATCATTACACCCCTAAACAATATTTTCAGGATAACAATATTTCATTTGATGCACCACAGCGCACAAAATACAAGCCCCGACCTATTGCACCTCAAAAGTCTGTTTCATTTATCCCTGTTGAGATATTCAAAGCCAGCCTGACAGGACACGAAAAAAACCACTTTGTAAAGTTCCTTATTGACCTATTCGGGGATGAGGTTTCAAATGAATTGATAAGCCGTTATTTTATTGCCACCTCAAAGTATTGGAACGGGGCAACGGTATTTTGGCAAATAGATACACAGGGCAAAATAAGAACGGGTAAAATAATGCTTTACAGCCCCACCACAGGCAAAAGAATAAAAAAGCCATACAAACATATTAACTGGGTACATAAAGCCCTTAAACAGCCTGAATTTGAGTTAAGGCAATGTTTATTTGGCGAACACTTACTAATTGATAAAACAAAGCCCGTTGCAATAGTTGAAAGCGAAAAAACGGCTGTTATTGCCAGCGTTTATTTACCACAGTTTATTTGGGTTGCCGTTGGCAGCCTTACCAACCTGAACGCTGAAAAATGCAGCATACTAAAGGGGCGAACTATTACACTATTTCCCGACCTTAACGGGTTTGATAAATGGAGCAGCAAGGCAAAGGAACTTTCACACCTTGCAAATTTTATCGTTTCGGATTTATTAGAACGTAAAGCGACCGAAGCAGAAAAGCAACAAGGGTTTGATTTAGCCGACTATTTAATAAAGTTTGATTACAAAGCCTTTGCCATACCCGAACCACCACAGCCAGCCCCAGCCCTTCAAACATTGGTTGTGGCAAAACCTATTGAGCAACCCAAACCCGTTTACTATTTCAGTAAGCCCGAACAGCCAAAGCCTGAAAGCTGGGAACAGGATATTACCGAACTTGAAAACTACTTTACAGGAATAACACTACCAACCCAACCCGTAAAGCTGAACCAATGCAGTACAATAACAAACTGTTCCCTATTTATTGAAAGCCATTTTGCAACCGTGAAAGCAAACAAGGGCAAACGAACCTTTTTGCCATACCTCAAACGATTACAGGAACTAAAACAAGTATTAAATATAAATTCAAATTGATATGAAAACAAAAGAAATTGTATGCCTTGACAGCTACATTAAAACAGAAAATGAACATTGGAACGAATATGCCTTAAAGACCATACGAAAAGCATTGGAAAAACAGCTTTTCAGCGACTTTAATAAACTTATGGAGTTGTATAAGTTAAGTATAAATATTGCAAGCGAAAGCCACAAGGAAAAGCCCTGTGAAGGTTTGGAGTTAATCATTTCGGAATATGACAAAAACCAATTAACTACGGAACAGAAAGTTTATTTATTGGAAGGCGTTTTTGAGTATTTGGATTGTACAGATTTTGAAAATTGGTATTCCAGCGAAATACAGGACTTAATGACAAGTCAAATTTCAGCTTACAATAATGAGTTGAAAAGCAAACCACCTGAATATAACAAGCCATTGACAGGAAACATAAGGGACACCCTTAAAGATTTAATGCAAAAGGAATTGGAGCAATTACCCGAAACCCTCAAAGAACTTGACCCTGTGCAACGACTGAACATACTTTGTAAACTTATCCCGTATGTATTGCCCAAAACAGAAAGCGTAAAACATAATTTGGGCGAACCTGACGAATTTAAAATAAAACATTGGCATGATTAATTCCATTTCTTTAAAGTTCCCTAATTATTTAGGTTTCATTTCCTCAAAATAAAAAACAGATGCCAAAACCTCATACATTCCCAACCCTATACAATGAAGTATTGCAAATACACGTTTCAAACCTAAAAGCATGGGGATACTTAAAACCCGAACAAATAAAAAGCGGAACGATTAACTGGAGCAGGGGCGGAAACCCCACAGGCAGCATTTCAATTAATGCAAACACCCACAGCGAACAACCATACATTGAACTGGATTACAAAAGCAATGGCGAACCACGCAAATACAAGGTACTTTTGACCTCAACCCCTTCAAACCTTAAAAAGGGTGCAATATGGTATTTTCTTTGCCCACAAACAAAAAAGCGTTGCCGAAAATTGTATTTAATTGGCGGTTACTTTTTGCACCGTGAAGCCTTTAAAAGCTGTATGTATGAAAGTCAAACATTTAGCAAAAAGATTAGAAGTTTAAATAATCAATTTGGTTTATATTTTGATTTGGAAAACAATTTTGAGCAACTTTATAGTAAACACTTCAAAAAATTCTACAATGGTAAACCAACAAAAAAATACTTAAGGTTAATGAATAGAATAGACAAGGGCGAAGCCCTAGAAGGTTTAAATATTGAAACCCTTTTATTAATGAAATAAAATTAGTTACTTTTTTTTTGGTAGCTGTATGTGTATTCCTCCAAAGCCTTCTTGTATTTTAAAAGTTGCTTTTTTGATGCTGTAAAATCAGGGTTATTGCCATCGCTTAAGCATATTCTTGTTTGCCAAAAGCTATAACGCTTTAAAAAAACCCCATTAACTTTGTGTTCAATATGTTGATTTCTTGCTGTTTTTTCCATTTCTAAAACACGAATTGCTTCACTCATAAGGAATATTGCAGAATCTTTATTTGTAGTAGAAAATGAAACAATATCAATTATTGTTTTATAGTTTGGATTTTGATAAGAAAAATATATTACACCGTTAGATAGTTCAGAAATAAATATTTCCCCTTTATAGATTTTAGGCTTTGTTATTGTTTGACTAAAACAGCTAACACTTATAAAAGTAATTAAAAGTAAAAAAGTTGTTTTCATAATTTTTTGTCAAAGGTAAATAAATTTCACATTTTATTTATGTTAGCTGTATTTTTGCTAAATCAAAATAAATTTAAAATATGAAACGAATAACATTGACATTTTTAGCCACAGTAACGACTGCAATTTTTACATTTGGACAAATTACAACTACTAAAGTTGCATCCCAAGTAGAACAAACAGACAATACACCTTATGACAGTATGCAGAATTTTCTTGGCAAAGAAGTTTACAAGTATCTTGGACAAGAACTTTATTTAAAAGGGAAAACGGAAAGTTTAAGAAAATACGGTTATGAGGGCTTTTATACGGATTATACTGAAACCAAGTTTGATAGAGGTGTTTACAAGTGTTGCGATAGTTACAACAGTAAATATGATGAACTTAATGGTAAATATTTTAAGGTGCTTGAAATTATTAAACATCCAAAAGCCGCTGAAAGTAAATACTTGTATGGAGAAAAATCCTACTTAAAACTTGAAGAAAAAGTAAGTAAGGACATAGTTTATTTCATGTATGACAGCCGATTTGAACACTCTTTTGTATTTATTGTAGTTGGCTTTTTTGAAAAACAAAAAACTTTAACTTCAGGTGTAGAATTTGTTTTTGCTGACGAAGTATTAAAATCTTCGACTGATATAGAAACAGGAAAAGTTGTAACTACGAAAACAGGGCAAGTATGGAAATGTGTAGATTTGACTATTGAAGAAGAATATTATAACCTTTCACTTGTTATTCAAAATGCACTTGGCGAAAAAACTGTTGTTTCTCACGAAAGTGTATTTGGGAAATGGAGTAAAGGCATGGCTTATACAAAAATAGAAGCTGACAATTACAGGATGAAATATGGTACTGAAAAATTTGAGAAAGTTTTACAAGGAAAAGTTACAATCGGAATGACCAAAGAAATGTGTTTACTCTCATGGGGCGAACCTAAAAGTATAAACGAAACTATAACAGCAGGTAAAAAAACAGAACAATGGGTTTACTCTGAAAATTATCTATATTTTGACAACGGAATTTTAACAGCAATGCAATAAAAGTTACAAAATTGAATGAGAAATGCTAAGTTGAAACCCAAATATTGAAAGCACGTTTTCAATACAGTATTGTACCTTATTTGTACCTTAAACAAACTAGGCTTGTATAAAGCATTGATAAATAAAGGGTTTATTAAATTAGTTACTTTTTGTATCGGAAAGTAATACTTTTCCATTTTAAATAAATAAAAAGAATATGAATAAAGTAATTATAACAGGCTCTACAGGAATGGTCGGCCAAGGTGTGCTTTTGGAGTGCTTGGATAGCACAAAAATTGAAAAAGTTTTGGTCATCAATCGAAATTCATTAGATATGCAACATCCTAAATTGGATGAAGTTTTATTGAAGGATTTTCAGCAAATTGATAACGAAAAAGAAAAGTTAAAAGGTTATGATGCCTGTTTTCATTGTATGGGTGTTTCCTCTGTAGGTAAGACTGAAGAACAATATCATGAACTAACATTTGATATTTCAAAAAGCCTAGTTGATGTGTGTTATGAAGTAAATCCGAGTATGGTATTCAATTATGTTTCAGGGGAGGGAACGGATAGTTCTGAAAAAGGGAATACCATGTGGGCAAGGGTTAAAGGGAAAACAGAAAATTACATTTTAAATAAAGGTTTTGCAGATGCATATATGTTTCGCCCTGGGGCTATTATTCCTGAAAAGGGAATAAAATCAAAAACCAGTTTGTACAATACCATATATGTAATTTTGAGACCCTTCTTTGGACTATTGAAAAAGTTAAAAAATATTACTACTACTACCAAAATGGGTCAGGCAATGATTAATACATTAAGTGCGCAACAAGCGTTGAAGCACCTTGAAAATAAAGATATTAATAAACTAGCTCAATAAAAATAGTAGTGCTCATTATTGAAGCAAGCTTACCCAGGTATTTCTAATAAAATTTTCCCAAATATTACCATTTTTAAAGCAAACACCACATTCTAAATAATTCCTATAAAATATTACCTTTGCCCACATTTAATGAGCAATTATACCCCTACGGAAATTGAAAAAAAATGGCAAGCATATTGGGCAAAAAACCAAAGTTTTGCTGCTTCATTTCCGTCTAATTTACCCAAGTACTATGTTTTAGACATGTTCCCTTATCCAAGTGGATCGGGCTTACATGTTGGGCATCCATTGGGGTATATAGCCTCTGATATTATTGCACGTTACAAAAGACATGCTGGATTTAATGTCTTGCATCCCATGGGATATGATAGTTTTGGATTGCCTGCCGAACAATATGCTATCCAAACAGGACAACACCCCAAGAAAACAACTGCAGACAACATTAAAAGATACCGTGAACAGTTGGATAGAATTGGTTTTTCTTTTGATTGGCAAAGAGAAGTACAAACCAGTGATGCAAGTTATTACAAATGGACACAATGGATATTTTTGCAACTTTTTAATGCTTGGTTTAACCCCAGAAATAACAAAGCAGAAAGTATAGAAACCTTAATTACTATTTTTGAAAAAGAAGGCTTTAGCGGTGCAGGATGTGATATTCTGACCGGTGATATTGAAGAAGATATTTTTGCTTTTTCTGCTAAAGAGTGGCAAGACTTTAACGAGCAAAAGCGTCAAGCTGTTTTAATGAATTTTAGATTGGCCTACTTAGGAGAGGCCTATGTAAATTGGTGTCCAGCGTTGGGAACCGTTTTGGCCAATGACGAAGTGAAAGAAGGTTTTAGTGAAAGAGGGGGACATCCTGTAGAGCGCAAAAAAATGAAGCAGTGGAGCATGCGCATCACAGCATTTGCAGAAAGATTATTAACTGGACTAGAAACAGTTGACTGGAAAAATAGCTTAAAAGAAAGTCAGCGCAATTGGATTGGGAAAAGTATGGGTTGTTCGCTTAAATTTTCTGTCCTTAACCTCACCCCAGCCTTCTCCGAGGGAGAGGTTGGTGTTAGTCCAAAATATTTAACCGGTGATATTGGAATGGGTAGCATACTTTTACAACATGCTAAAGAAATGCGCAAAGAACCAACCGCAGCAGAATCACTTTTATGGCAAAAATTACGAGAAAAAAAGCTAGAAGCAAAATTTAGAAGGCAACACCCAATTGATAAGTTTATACCAGATTTTGTATGTCTAGATAAAAGGTTAATCATCGAAGTTGACGGTGGTATTCATGATTCTCAAATTGAACAAGATGATAAACGAACTGCTCGTTTAAATGAATTGGGCTATTTTTTGCTACGGTTCAAAAATGAAGAAGTGATTGATGAAACATCCAAAGTACTTTCTAAGATTCGGTCAGTTTTGTCAGAAAGACCATCTATCAAGGACCATGCTACAGTGCTTCCCGCAGGGAAGGGTTTAGGATGGGACATAGAGGTTTTCACCACCCGACCCGACACCATATTTGGTGTTTCATTTATAACCTTGGCACCTGAACATGCTTTGGTTCCATTAATCACCACAGAAGAACAAAAAACATTGGTCAATGACTATATCAATGAGTCTAAAGGGAGAAGTGAGCGAGAACGATTGGCAGATGTTGCCAGAATATCAGGAGTATTTACTGGTGCTTATGCCCTGCATCCTATAACACAAAAGCCCATTCCTATTTGGATTGGAGACTATGTTTTGGTGGGATACGGAACAGGTGCTGTGATGTCTGTTCCTGCTCACGATAGCAGAGATTATGCTTTTGCCAAACACTTTGATTTACCCATTTTACCGGTTATAAAAGGTACTGAAATTACCCAGGAAGCGCATGAGGCAAAAGAAGGAATTATTGAAAATTCTGAGTTTTTGAATGGCTTAGAAGTAAAGGATGCCATAAAAAAGGCTATAGCCTATTTTGCTGAAAAAAATATAGGCACACCCAAAGTAAACTTCCGTTTGCGTGATGCTGCTTTTGGCAGACAGCGTTATTGGGGAGAACCCATTCCTATTTATTATAACAAGGGTATGGCCTATCCCATTGCAACCGAATATTTGCCCTTAGTCTTGCCAGAAATTGATGTTTTTTTACCTACCGAAGATGGCGAACCCCCATTGGCTAGAGCAGAAAAATGGTATTATGTTCCAGGTATGGGTATTTGCCAACCGCAAGATGATAAGGAGGGCAAAGGAGGATTAATTGAAACCACCACCATGCCGGGTTGGGCAGGTTCATCTTGGTACTTTTTTAGGTACATGGATGCCAACAATGACAGCACTTTTGCCTCGCCAGAAGCACTAAAATATTGGGGGCAAGTTGATTTATATTTAGGGGGAAGCGAACATGCCACAGGGCACTTATTGTATAGCCGTTTTTGGACAAAAGTATTGCATGATTTAGGATATGTTCCTTTTGATGAACCAGCCAAAAAGCTGATTAATCAGGGGATGATACAGGGTATGTCCTGCATAATCCATAGAGTACAAGGCGAAAACAAAATTATTAGCAAGGGGCTTGTTTCAAACTATGAAAACACATCGGCTTTGCACATTGATATAAGTTTAGTATCAAACGGAGAAGTAGATGTTGCTGCTTTAAAAAAATGGCGACCTGACGAATTTGGCACAGCCAATTTTGAATTAGAAAACAACAAATTATTGTGTGATACAGCGGTTGAAAAAATGTCTAAACGCTGGTACAATGTTGTCAATCCTGATGATGTTTGTGAGCAATATGGCGCTGACACTTTGCGCATGTACGAGATGTTTTTAGGCCCCTTGGAAGAACCAAAACCATGGAATACCCAAGGGATTGAAGGGGTAAGCAGATTTTTAAGGAAATTATGGCGCTTATTTCATCAAGGAGAAAACGAAAGTTTTTTATTGGTCAATGATGAGGCTAACACTGAAACTTTAAAATCCATCCACAGATTAATTAAAAAAGTTTCGGAGGATATGGAAAACTTTTCATTCAATACATCTGTTTCTGCTTTTATGGTATGTGTAAATGAATTGACTGATTTGAAATGTAAAAACAAATCCATTTTAGAAAAACTATTGGTTTTATTGTCTCCCTATGCGCCTCATATTGCTGAGGAGTTATGGAGTTTATCTGGAAATCAAGAATCTATTGTCAGGGCAGAATGGCCCATTTTTGAACCCAGCTACCTTGTAGAAAGCACCTTCAACTACCCTGTTTCTATCAATGGTAAAGTGAGAACTCAAATTGAATTTGATCTAAACACCGAGGCTAAAGCCATTGAAACGGAAGTTTTAAATAATCCTATTGTTGCACAATGGATTGAAGGCAAACCGATTAAAAAATTTATTTTTGTAAAGGGCCGCATTATCAATGTTGTTATTTAATAGAATTGAATGAGCACAATAAAGAAAAAAGAACACTCTCAGATTATTAGCATTATTGCTAGTTTTATTTTGCGTCAGCGTATTGCCATTGTTGTGGTTTTAGGACTTGCCACGGTTTTTATGTTGTACAACGCTTTGGGAGTTACCATTGCTTATGACAACCAAAAATTGGTACCAGAAGACGATGAAGATTTTGTGCGTTATCAAAAGTTTTTAGGAGAGTTTGGAGAAGATGGGAACAAGCTTATTGTTGGGTTTAAACAAGATAATTTGTTTACCGCTACGCAGTTAAATGCCCTATCCAAAACCACTAGAGAAGTGAAGGCAATAACGGGTGTTACAGAAGTAATTGGAATTCCAGCGGCATACAACCTTTTGCGTGATGACAGCATTAGAAAGTTTCAACTAAAAAAAGTTGTCCCGCAGTCTGTACAAAATGACAGTGAGGCACTACTCATTAAAAATGAGCTGAATTCTCTGCCCTTTTATGACAACCTTATTTATTTAAAAGACAAGAACATTGCAGTTGTTGCTGTTGTCATTGAAAAATCTTACTTGGATGATATCAAAAGAATTGCATTGATTGACAGTGTAAAAAATTATTTTGATGCTTATGGACTGCAAGCCAAAGTAGAAATGCATTATAGCGGCTTGCCTTTTGTTAGGCATATTTACAGTACATTGGTCAGAGATGAGTTAAAACTCTTTATCGTTTTGGCAGCTTTGGTTACAGCCATTTTATTACTGCTATTTTTCAGAGCCGCACCCAATATAATCATCCCCCTTTTGATGGTGGTGTTTAGTGTAATTTGGAGCTTAGGGTGGATGGGCATTTTGGGCTTTAAAATGAGTATCGTCAGTGCCTTGATACCTCCTTTAATGATTGTAATTGGCATACCCAACTGCATCTATTTTATCAATCGATACCACGAAGAAATCACCAAGGGGCACAATAAAATTACCTCTCTGCACAGGGTTATTAGTAAAGTCGGTTCCGCAACCGTGCTTACCAATTTAACAACTGCCATAGGTTTTGGGGTATTTGCATTTACAAGAACAGCTATGCTACAACAATTTGGTATTGTTACATTTTTAAGCATCATGAGTGTTTTTGGATTAACAATCACACTTGTACCTATCTTTTTTAGTTACCTGGCTCCGCCCAAAGCTAAACATACCAAACACCTTGAGAATAAATATGTAAAAGCCATTGTAGAGTGGATACACCATATCGTTTTCAACCACCCGAGACGTATATTTTTCTTTACCTTTGTACTGGTTGTATTTTCCGCATGGGGTGCCATAAAAATTAAATCTTTGGTTTTTATGGTAGATGATATTCCGAAAAAGGACAAATTATATCAAGATTTATTATTTTTTGAAGAAAATTTAACGGGTGTAATGCCTTTTGAGGTGGTTATTGACACCAATGAGCCCGATGGAGTAAAAGACCCCAAAACGCTTAATAGGATTAGACTTTTACAGAAAAAATTATCCAGTCGTGATGAACTTTCTAGAGGACTTTCTATTGTAGATGCTGTTAGTTTTACCAATCAAGCTTGGAACTATGGAGACCCCAAATTTTACCGCTTACCCATTCAGGACATTGATTACGCCAACATTTCTGACTATCTAGGAACTGATACTACCAGCAAAAATTATTTTAGTGCGATGGTCAACAAAGATTTTAGCAAAGCGCGATTATCCTTTCAAATGAAAGATATTGGAAGTATAGAAATGAAAAAATTGCTGGATGAAATTGCCCCAAACAGACAAGCCAATGATGAAGCTAATATTATCACTTCCATTTTTCCGAAAAGCGAATACGACTCTTATGTTACAGGCACGTCTATGATATTTTTAAAAGGTAACGACTACTTAGTTAAGAGCCTTATTCAAAGTATGCTGCTGGCATTTACTTTGATAGCCATTATCATGGGTGCACTGTTTACCTCATGGAAAATGGTTTTTATTTCATTGGTTCCCAATATTATTCCGCTGATGCTAACCGTTGGTTTAATGGGGCATTTCAATATCCCTTTAAAGCCTTCAACAATTTTGGTTTTTAGCATTGCATTTGGCATTGCTGTGGATGACACCATTCACTTTTTAGCCAAGCTACGGTATATGCTCAAACGCAGCACAGAAAGTGTAGAGGTTGTTGTCAGTAAATGTCTAAAAGACATGGGACAAAGCATGATTTACACCTCCGTAGTGCTGTTTTTTGGTTTTATCATTTTTGGATTTAGTAATTTTCAAGGCACTATTGCACTTGGAGTTTTAACAGGCTTCACCCTTTTGGTAGCCATGTTTTCAAACCTTTTTGTTTTACCTGCACTGCTAATCGCATTTGAAAAAGGAGTGAATGCGAGAAAAGAATTGAATGATGCGGTTATTAAATTGGATGTGGGCGAAGAAAGCAAGGAGTAATTATTTGAACTAAAAAACAACATAAAATTGTTTCAGCAAGTAAAAATTAACCAGTGGTGGGTTCTTATATTTATAGTTTGTTCTATCCCAAGGCTATTTCTTGCCTTAACCAATAGGGAAGCCAATGACGACCATGCCGAAACTGTAAAACTTTGGATTTTGCAGCAAAAATACCCTGAGGTAGATGATTGCTATGAATGTTTCCAACCACCTTTGTATTATGCCATTGTAAAAGCATTTACACCCCATACTGACCCAGTAGATAAGGAACAAATCAATGATGCAATGCGATGGGTTAATTTTGTTTTTGGGCTAGGCATTGTAGTCCTGATTTTCTTAGTAATTACTCAAATCAATGGATTATCCCCAAATTGGCAATACTTGCTAGCTTTGTTCTGGGGACTCAACCCTAAATTAATAGCAATTTGTGCGCAAATGACCAATGACGCGCCCATTATTCTCTTAGGATTGCTATTTACTTATGGCGTTATTGATGGAATAAAACATGGTTTTACAACCAAAATACTCATAAAACTATTAGTAATTGCAACGCTGGCACCCATGGTAAAAGGAACTGGCTTGCTATTGATAGGAACCTATGGTGTACTATTGGGCTACCTTTTGTTGCATAAAAAAATTAAGGTTCATTATAGTGGATTGCTCATAAGCGGTTTATCTGTTTTAGCTTTAATTTTTATTGGATATTTTGGTAATTATTTTCATAAGCAACAAGTTTATGGCAATGCCTTCATTACCAATTGGAATCCAGAAAAACCCCCAAATTTTGTTGCCTTAGATACTTGTAAAGCCCGTTTGGGTATTACATCTGTTACCCAATCCTATTTCACATTTAGGTTTTTGGACTTATTAAAAAACCCCTATTTAGAAAATGGATATACAAACAATCCATTGAACCGCACCTCATTTTTTACCCTTTTGTATGGGCAATTCTCCAATGTTTTTTATGAACAATACCCCCACGGCTGGAAAAATAGAAATGCCACACCCACACGGTTTGCCAAGATAAATTATGTCTTGCATATTCCTTTGTTACTGATATTTATTTATGGCTTAGCCCTTGGAGCAAAGCAATTTTGGCAATCAAAAAGTCTTTCTGAAACTAGTTTTTTACTCTTCGTTTTCTTGCTTTTTATGCTGTTTCTATTAAAGTATTCTTACACTTTTAGGGATTTTAGCTTTATAAAATTGATTTTTCTATTCCCTGTTTTGCATGCCCTCATTTATTTTTTTACGATGGGAATAAAACCCATCCTTGCTCATAAAATATGTAACATTGCTTTGTTCAGTTTGATCTCAATTATCTGTACCTTATATTTGATAAATCTAGCTTACCTTTTGCATACGTTGCAAGGGTTTTATTCCTAAATTAACCTAAATTTTCAAAAGGAATTTCACAGATCTCTAAAATTTCATCCAAGGTATTGGCTTTTTGAATATAAATATTAAAATAGGTGCCGTCTTCTTTCATATCCAACCAACTTTGCCCAGCATCAACCAAAGCAAACAGTGCTTGAATTTTCTTTTCTGTGGTTTCACCATCCAAAAAGTCATCAAAATCATGGATAATAATTTGAACAGGACGCTCTTTTAGCCATGCCAAATCACACAAAACATCATACAGTGCATCCAAATTATCTCCGTAATATCCTGGCAATTGTAATGGTTTTTTCAGGCAGTCATGCAGGTCTTTTAGGGTATTGATTGTTGCTCCGTTGATGTTTACAGAAACAGCATTGTCCGAAGTATTTGGCAATGTTTTAAGAAACTGATAAACGTGAAAAGTTTTGGTACTCATGGTATTGGAATAAAAGTTTTGTAATGATTGGAAGTATAAAAAGCAGAGGTATCAGAGCCCGTAACCAGTCTTTCTGCACCCCTATTTTGCCCCTTTTTTTTGGGATGTACATCCCATTCTTGGTATTTAATTATTTGATTATCAACCTTATCAGGCAATCTGTTTTCTCTGTTATAAAATTGGCGCCCACCCACATAACCATCAGGTGCTTTTTGATGTGTTCTGACATAGTCTAAAACCTCTACAACATAAGCAGGAACAGCATTTTGCGTATCTAGCTGTTCATCCTTAGGTGATGAATTTTTGGTGTTAAAATACCAAAAAGCAGCTAAAAAAAGCAATGCAGAAATTACTATGCGCAGGTGCTTTTGTTTAAACATGGCACAAAGGTAGTAGAATTTGCAATCTCAGAAAATAGAGAATTTATACAATAAAAGCAGTCAATTTGAACTTAAACATCAATGCTTAGCCAGGCAACATTTCAATACAAGCAATTGTCATATCCATGTAAACCGTTAATATTTTTTTCTTTATATTTGCCCATTACTATTTGTCTGAACTAATTAAAATATTATGAAAAAAGCCCTACAATTACTTCTGTTTATAACCGCGATTGGTTTCTATGGCAATTTAAATGCCTCGCATATCATGGGTTCTGATATGACCTATAAAAGCCTAGGCAACAAAAAATATGAAATTACCTTAACTATTTACAGAGATTGCAGAGGTATTTCATTGGGCACTAGTGCTAGCATTAATATAGAAGCAAACGGAAACAGCAATAATGTTACATTGTTCGTAGATACAGTTTTGGATGTTAACCCACAGTGTGGTATTGCTTCAAGTCCATGTACACCAGTAAACACAACAAATGGTCAGGGAGTTGAAGCCCATGTCTATCGAGGAACCATGGATTTGGGTCTTTCCCCATACAGTACTTGGATTACCAACGGAGCCTGTAAATTTTACTTTAGTTGGACCTCTTGCTGTAGAAATGGAGCGATTACCACAGGAGTTTCTGGTGGCTTTTATACCTATTCCATGTTGGATGTTTGCAATGCTGTAGACAATACCTCCCCAACTTTTACTTCTGCCCCAGTAGCACGTGGGTGTTGCAATCAAGCAATGAAATTATCTTTGGGTGGTCAGGATTACAAAGACTTTGATTCCCTCAGTTATAAACTGGTTGCTCCTTTAGGTAATCACAGAACCGATTATTTGTATCCTAGCTCTCCATTAGACACCGAACACCCCATGACCAATTATTGCCTTTTTGGAAGCAGTATTCCTTGTACTGCTGTTCCATCATATGATCCACCTCTTGGTGTATATTTTGACAAAAAAACAGGATATTTTGTCTTTACTCCCACCAAATGTGATGAAGTCGGGGTTGTAGCATTTGAAATCACTGAATGGAGAAAAATAAGCGGGGTTTATAAAATTGTTGGAACAACACGCAGGGATATACAAATAGAAATAGAGAATTGTGGCAATAACAATGTTCCTACCTTGACGTCATCGGTGGGTACTACCGTCAATATCAATAAATCTCATTGTGAAGATTTGTGTTTTCAAATATCCAGCAAAGATATTGCAGTAATTCCTCCACCACCCTTACCTTCTCAGAAACCAGATACAACCTTTTTATCTGTAACTAATTTGCCTCCAGGTGCCACTTTTACCATAATTGACTCCAATGCAAGAGAGCGCGTTGGGCAGTTTTGTTGGAAAATTCCAAAAGGGATTCCCAAGGATTTTAGAACACAAGTAGTATTTAATGTGAAGGACAATTTTTGTCCATTATCTGCAACATCACAATTAATTGTCAGTATCAATTTAGATTCAACCAAGAATAATAGCAGGCTAGAAGGTATTGTAAAATATGATAGCAACAGTGATTGCAGCATTGATACGCTAGACACAGGAGTAAGCAGAGAGGTACAAGTAGCAGTTAAGGGCAGGTCTCAAAAAATAACCACTCAACCAGATGGCAGTTATGGCTTTTGCTTAGAAGCAGATACGGGTTTTATGCGTTTGGTGGCAAGTCCTTTTTATGACGATCAATGCCGCACAGATTCTACCCTAAGATTTAAAGCATCACTAATTCACAAGATTAATTTTGCTACAAGACTCAAAAATGGTTTATATGGCAATATCATGGATGACTTAAATGAAAATTGTCAATTAGACGCCAATGAGTGGGTGTATTATGCACCAGTTACCATTGTTGCCCAGCCTGGAAATATTGTTTCCAGTACCGATAGATATGGCAGGTATTTTTTACAACTTGACTCTCACGTTAATTATACCATTTATATCAGAGATTCCTTGCGCTATAATTTCACATGTAAGAGTTCTTATACATTTAACTATGCCAAGGACAGTGCGTACTTTGCAAAAGATTTATTTATCAAAGGACTGAAATTAGATAATGTAGATGCCACCTACAGAGGGCTGAGCAGTGCTAGATTGGCAGTTACAAGCACCGCTAAGTTTTACGCTATCAATGCAGACACCGGGAAATATGACAAAACCTACGCTACCCTTTTATTAGATAGTAATTTAAGCAATATCACCGTTACCGCAAATACTGGAAGTGTTACCAAGGTTAACAACGGAGAATATAAAATTACTTTCGACTCGTTAAATACATATTCTTATTACGATTCTGTTTATGGCTGGTTAAGACCACACTATAATAAATTTAGAAATGCCAAACAGTATGTTACTGTCAAATACCAAGCAAACCTGCCCAATTACAATATTGATAGTTCATTGGTTTTTCAGTTTTGGATAGATTCTTTGGATTACAATAAAAGTATTGTGCGCAAAAATGATACCGTACAAAAACGAATTTTTGTACGAGCTGCTTATGATCCCAACATCAAAACTACTTTTCAAAAAAAATACATTACTCCCGTTGACACGAGAATAGATTATCACATTCAGTTTCAAAATACAGGTAATGATACCGCCATTAACATTGAAGTGAGAGATACCTTACCACCCTATTTAAACTATGCCACTTTTCAGTTCAATCAAAGCACTCACCCTGTCAGACCTTTAATTTGCGGGAACAAATTGTTCCTATATTTTGACAACATTTACTTACCCGATAGTGGTAAAAACCTAGAGGCAAGTATTGGAAGTTTTGATTTCTCCATTGATGCTTACGATACGATGAAAGCCAATAAAGACCTGTTTAACAGTGCCTCTATTTACTTTGATGTGCAAGAACCGGTAAAAACCAATACTTCACACATCATCTATCATTCGCCTACGGTGGTTAACGCCTTGGATAAACAGATTTTTTGTTATGGAGAAAAAATAAAGGTTCCATTTACGGGTGTCTATGACCCCAAATACCCTAACCACAAGTACTATTTACAAATGAGCAGTGTTACGGATAATTTTGCTAACCCTATAGTTTTGGACAGCATCCAAACCAATGCACAAATAGATACTTTTAACATGGTTTTGCCAAAAACTACAGTTTCTGGTCAGTATAAATTTAGGGTAACGGGTTCGCCTGATAAAGCCATTCCGTTTGAGCCTTTTTACTCCAAACAATTTGAATACAAAGCAAAAGATTGGGCAAGCATTTACACCAAACAAATTGCTCCTTATTGTGAAGGACAAACTCTTAAATTTATTGCCGACACCGGATATAGCAATTACACTTTTGTTAGAAACTTAACTACCCTCAAAAACAATTTAACCGATAGTGTTTACAGCATAACACTTGCAGCAAATGACAAAAGTATTTATGCCAAGCTAAACTATAAAAATACTTGCGATATCATTTCTGATACGCTTGCAATCAGTGTTAAATTGATAGATTCAGCCAAGTTTATCCTTAAAGATAGTTTCTTGTGTAGCCTACCGCATGCTTTTGAAATTACCAATAATAGTAAAGGATTTGTAGGAACTAAATATTATTTGAATGCCAACGGAAAAGCAGTTGATTCTGCTAACAGCCTTGTTCAAAAATTAAACTTTAATCCATCTGCTGCAGGAAAATATGACCTGCGTTTACTATCAAAAACTGTTGATGGTTGTGTAGATTCTACTGCAAGCAAGAAAGTAACTGCAGGAATTACCCCAATTACTGGGTTTACCGTTTTAAACAGTCCAATTTGTGGTAACCAACCCATACAAATTAACAGCACTGCCACAGCCAATGGCAATGGCATTGATAGCAGCATTTATATTTGGGGAGATGGCGCAAGGGACGAAAAGACAAGCCATGTTTATGTTAATATGGGTACCTATAATATTCAACAAGTAGTGAAAGACAGTGTTGGCTGTGCTGACACAACACAAGGAAATGCAGCATTAAACCCATCTCCAAAAGCAATCTTTAATTTCACACTCGATTCTTGTTTGCAAAGCAATAAAATTACCATCAATACCAGTTCTACTTTTATTGGCTCATTAAAACTAAGTGAAACCATAGACTTTGGAGATAACAACACCTCTACCAGTGCTTCTACTAGCAATAATTATGCAGCAGCAGGCAATTACTTGGTTCAGATAATTGCTGTAAACCAAGACAATTGCGCAGACACTGCTATCGCTAATATTACCATTCATCCAAACCCTGTCTTTAGTTTAAATATTACCGCAATAGATTCTTGCTTCCGCAATAATTATGTGGATATTGAGGCTTTAGGGACAAATGTAAATACAGTAGATTGGGATATGGGTGATGGCAGCAGTTTGAACGGCACAACCGCAAACAAAAATTACGCTGTGGAAGGCCCATATACCATTACAGGCAAGGCAACCAGTAGTTTTGGCTGTGAAGCAAATCAAAGTTTGAATATCAATATTTTACCAGATATGGAAGTGGATATGGCTGTAAATGATGCCTGTGAGCAAGAGAACATTACTTTTGAAATTAGCACGATATACAACAAGGTAAATAATTTTAGTTATGCGCTGGATTTTAATGGCAGCAGCATTTTGGGGAACTACCCTACCAATGTGTCTCAAACAGTGAGCAACGTACAATCCGGGATATACCAAAGTCAATTGATTGCGCAAGCAGCAAATGGTTGCAAGGATACCGTGAATATCAACCATCAAGTATATGCAAAACCCAATGCTGATTTTGTCCTTGATGTTGTAGGAAGTAAGGTAAATTTCATCAACCTCAATACCCAAGCTCAAAACAAATGGTTTTATGGCAATAACGATAGCGCCATTAACAACAGTGCTAACCACAGTTATACTTATACCAGTAATGGTGATTATACGGTAGTTTTAAAAGTAACGGATAATAACAATTGTTTTGATACCGCCCAGCAACAAGTGCATATTGTAGGAGGAATTACTTTCTTTGTACCTTCTGCATTTACACCCAACAATGATGGGAAAAATGATCAATTAACCATTTCTGGAACTGAATTTATTTCAAACCTTAATTTTAAATTGTTCAACCGATGGGGACAACAAGTATATGAAAGCACAGACCCTAACGGTTTGTTAGCCCAAACATACTTGGCTGACGGCAGTTATTTGTATGTTATGTATATTCAGGATATTAAAGGATTTAAACATAACATTAGTGGGACTTTGATGATTTTGAAATAGGAATCGTTCTGGACGAAAACTAGCAAAGTTTCTGCTAATTTCATATTTCGATACATCCGCCCGAGGCGGATACTCAATATAACCCCAGCTCAAAACTCCCACACTTTTGTACCTTCTGAACAATTGGTACAGATAGGAATATTTTTTCTGCCTTTCCAAAGGGTTTTTCTAAAAGCTTGATATTTTGATCCTTGCCAAATGGTGGCTAAACTATTTTCTTGGATATTGCCCAGTTGATAGCTAGCATCTTTATCAAAACAACAAGGCACCACAAAACCATCCCAAGTAATTACGCAACTGTGCCACATTTTCCAGCACTCGTCTTTCATTGGGTTTTTCAACTGTAAGTTATCGGTGCTTTGATATCGATTGAGTTCTTCGTTTTGCGGTAACAAATCTTGCGCTCCTGTTTCATCATATACCTGCGCTGTTTTAATAGCCACCTGATCTACACCCATGGCATTGCCCATTTTCTTTACCGCTTCTATTTCATGCTCATTGTGGCTAAAAACAATAAATTGCCAAATAATAAACGGAGTATTGCTTTTTGCCTCTTTTTTGGCAGCAACCAAATTTTTAGTCCCTTCTAAAACCTTGTCCAAACTACCACCAATGCGGTATTTTTTATAACTCTCTGCCGTTACGCCATCAATAGAAATTATAATTCTATCTAAACCACTTTCAACTGTTTTTTTAGCATTTTCAGGGTTTAGATAATGGGCATTGGTACTGGTAGCAGTATAAATATCTCTTTTTGCAGCCACTTTAACCAACTCATAAAACTGAGGGTGTAAATAAGGTTCTCCTTGAAAGTAAAGCAACAAATAAAGCAAGGTTTGATAATTGTCCTCTACCAGTTTCTCAAACATATCAATATCCAACATTCCTGTATCTCTGGTAAAAGAGCGCAAACCGCTTGGGCATTGGGGACACCTTAAATTACAAGATGTTGTAGGCTCAATACTTAAGGCCACAGGCTGACCTTTAATTTGAGGATTACTGCGCATTTTTTCACCCTTGCTCCTTTTATAACTCCTGTACAACTTGATACTGTTTGTAAAGCGTTTGTATTTAAACAGTTTTTTTACCAAGTTGATGGCATCCTTTACAGAAGACGGTTCATGTAATAAACTTAGCATCAGTCGTAAGATTCTATAAAGTATTGTTTGCGATTATAGCCCAGTGCCTTCAAATTATTTCTAGCATCTTTTATCATTTCACTCCAGCCACAAATATAAAATTGCGCCACTCTGCCATCTTTAAAAATATCTTGATAATATGGATGCACATACCCTTTTCTTACTCCTGAAATATCGGAACCATTTGAGCGACTTAAGACTGGCAAATATTCAAAATTGGGATATTTTTCCGTTAATTTCAAAAACTCCTGATGATACAAAATATCTGATTCTATTCGGTTGCCATAGATTAAATAGACTTTGCCCGCTTTCATTGAATTCAATAATATCTGCAACATAGGTCTAAACGGAGCAACTCCCGTTCCAGTGGCTATAAAACAAATATCTTCTCCCAAATTTTCTCTAAGCACAAACTCTCCTTTTGGTGTGGTAATTTCCAATTGATCTTGTTCCTTTAGTAACCAAAGTGCTTCTGTGCCTGCACCATCCTGCTTATAAGAAATACAAAGTTCTACAATTCCATTTTCTATACCTGCAATACTATACGACCGATAAGGCAACTCACTTTTTATACTCGGCAAATGTACAATAACAAATTGACCAGGCTCAAAATCCACGGTTAAACCCTCATCACTTTTCCAAAAAAAACGTTTTACTCTTAGCGTTTCATTAATAATTTTTACAATGGTTCCTTTTAAATAACTGTGCATTTATTGATCTTTTCTTTTTCTCCAAATTGTTTCAAACTCGCGCCTAAAAAATATACCGACTGTACCCCTTTTTGAGCCGCCTAAGCCCTGTTGCTGGGTTGATGAGTAAATATTCCCATAATAGAAAGGGGTGTAATTTGTTCTAACTTTAATGTTTCCATCAGGCGTTAAATTATACTCTACGGTAACATTGGTGGCATTAGAAGCCGCATTTTGCAAAGCTTGTGAATACCTAAAATTTAGCCTGTCATTAAAAAATCTTTTTTCAACAGAAACTATCCAATTACGGTTGTTACCAGTGTCCCTCCCTAAGTTAAAATTAATCAAGATGGAGCTATCTATACCCAAATCCCCTATCAAGTTGTTTAATTGAGAACTCAGCAATTCACTGGCACTTTGACCCGGTGCAGCACTGGCAACGGTACCAATTTGATTAAGATTTACCGGTAAAAATCTGTTGAAGACCAAAAGACTTAAAAACTGTTTGTTCATTTCCTGCGGACTGTTTTTGAGCCTAGTTTTAAGTTGACTAACCTCAATTGCTGCCACTCCCTGGTTTTGCAAATTAGGAAATTCAATATCAAACTCTATCTTTGGCTCTAGCAATATCCCACTCATAATAATTTTGCTGTTAACATCAACAGGTGCTTTCAAAGCATCCGCTGCTCTTTGATAATCTGCGGTAGAAGAAAATCTGCTGGGGTCTAACAAAGGCACTAAACTAGCTTTTTGCTTGTAAATTGCTGTCATTTGAATTTTGGCATTGTAAGGATCTCCATCCCAAGAAATTGTGCTACCCTTTTCAATAACAAAGGGCTTATTAACAAAATTAAAAGCAGTAAACAAATAGTTTCCTTTCGTAATCTCATACTTGCCGTACATGTAAAAATCAGCGGCTTTGTTCAATTCAAATTTTAAATTACCCTTACCATAACCCCTCATAATATCACCGGCTTTGCTATCAAAAATAATTTCAGCCTCCGCATCTTCGGTGGCTTCTAGCTCCACAACAATAGAATTGATATTTGAAAAAGCTTGATTAATTTTCCGCTCCTTGTTTTCATGTTCACTTTTAAAATGAATATAGGACATCTGCGATTGAGCCTCACCGTCTTCTAAAGGCAATATTACTTTTGTTCCTTTCTCCGTTTTTAAACTCATAAACATATCGATCCCTTCCAATGGACCAGTAAAAGAGGCACTTCCACTGGCATACCCTTGCCCATAAAACAATGCATTGTCATACTTGGTTGTATTCAAAACATGCATGTTATTGATATTTTTAATGTCAATATCGAACCTCCAATTTTCAAAATTTCTATGAGAAATAGCACCCGATACAGTAGCCTGATTGTTTGCCATATCATAAAGGTTGGCTGGTTTAATATTGATGCTATTAGCTCTAAAATCTATGATTGCTTCATTTATTTTATAGCTAGTCTTTAAGTAATCTATGTTAAAACTAGCATCTCTTAACGTCAACTGACCATTTAATTTAGGCTCCTTAAACTTTCCTCTCATACTTAAATTCTTGCCTTCAATAAACCCATTCAAATTTGACGCAATATCTTTTACAAAAGTCCCTAAGACGCTAATACTTGAACTGGGTAAATCCAATTGCAAGTTGTAATTCTCATGATTTTCATTCAAATCAATAGTGCCCTTTACTTCCAATCCATTAAAAGGGCCTGAGGTTACTTTAGTACCGTCAAAATTGATAATTTCCTTGTTAATATTAATCGCCTTTACCGCCACATCACCCAAGCTGTCTTTATTCCAACCCACTCCATCAAACTTAAAATCACTTTCAAACAAAGGCACTTTATACAAATTATAGAGTTTGACCCAACCGTTTGCAACACCATGAAGTGTGTCTTTACCCATCAACCCTAAGTCTGCCAATAAATCTCCAGGTTCAAAATTATAAAAATCAACCATCAATTTATCCTCAACATTATTACTAACCACACCATTCATTTTTAGCAATTGTGCGTCATTATTTATTTCAATATTTTCAAAAACGATGCGGTTTTCACGGTATTGAATAATGCCATCGCTGCCCAAGGTCCAATTGCGATCATTGATATTAAAACTGCCCTCATTAATTTTAACGTCAATTAAATCCTTATCAAAAATAAAATCCCCATCCAATTTTGCCGTATAGTTTAATGAATCGGAAACAGCTTTGGCCTTAATATTTAAAATATTGTTAGCGGCTATGGCATTTATACTCAATGCATTGGTAACCGTACTATTACCCACCAAAGTTAGGGGTGAATTATAAACCACAGTAAGTGGCTGATTCAAGGGCTTTTCAACAGCAACTTTTAGGTTAACCAATCTTATATCATTGATACTAATTTCTGCAGATTGCAAATCTGCCTGCAAAGTATTAGCACTAGAATTGTAATAGCCCTTGAGTTGCGTTGATTTAAAACGTACGAATTTTGGCACATAAGCCAACAGCAATTCTGGTTTTTTAATGTCAACATCAAATGTAAAATTCTCAACGCTGTTGAGGTTCTCAAATTCAAAATAGGCTGGCATAAGGTTCCATAGAAAGTTATTCATAGATTTTGGCAGCTTTTCTAACTGAAAACTCCCTGCCAAAGCCACATCAGCCATGTCCGAGTTAAAAATCAAAGACCTATTACTGTTCTGACCTTTTGCCACCAACTGTGCATTTTCTATATTATAAACTTTGCCGTTTTTTTCAAATTTCAAATACGCAATATTCAAATTTCCTACAATATTGTCAATGTTATTGCCCTGTAAGTTTGAACTTATTTTTGCAGAAAATATGCTGTTGCCGCTATCCAAACCAAAGTAAGCCAAATTTATTCTTTTTATATCCGCTTCAAAATCAATGATAGGTCGCTCATTAAGAATGTTTACGGTTCCATCAAATTTCATTGCCAAGTTGGGATCATCAACATTTACTTTTCCATCAAACAAGCCTTTTTCCAACCGTCCATCTATAGCCGCATTGACCACTCTTTTGCCATTAATTTCAATTTCCTTAATGTTACTAACCGCTTTTAAATCCAATTTCTCTAAAACCAAGCCTTTTCCATCCAAATTGATGTCTCCCACAAATTTACCAACGCTTGTAGTGCCAAATATTGGGGCCAGATTAAATCCCGTAGTACTTAGTGTTCCTTTATAGTTTGCATTGTTTAAATCTTGGTTACTATAATTAAATTTTAAATCGGTAACCGCAGTTCCTAAATCAGTTTGCCAGTTTCCTCTGCTCACAAAATCATGCGTAAACCCAATAAACGAACCTTTAAAGGATATTTTTCCCAAACTAGCAATACTCGGACTAACCGCCTTTAACCCCATTAAGTTTGTAAACTCTGCCATGGTTGTTTCCAATTGTTTTATATTGGCATCTATCAAAGTGTTGTCCATATCTGGCAATCCTGAAAAATCAATATTGCCTTTAAGCTTGGTAAATTTGTTATATTTAACATCCAAATTAGTAATATCTAGCCGTTTTACTGGCCCTGACGAATTACCACTCACCTGAAAAATGTGGTTTTTACCCCAAAAATCTTCATAAAAGTAAGCAATGTCTTTAATACTTACCTTTGAATCTATTAAATTACCTTCAATATTTACTTTATCAATAAACTCCTCAAAATCATCATAAGACGAGTAGGTCATCACCAATTGATCTTTTAAAATACTGTAGGGAGTAGTAAAAAGTAAATTATAAAATTCCAACCCTTTAGAATGTATGCGCGTATCTGCCTTCATACCCAAAACAACCAGGCCACTGCGCTCTTGTGTAAAAAGGGAGTTAATGTGAAAACTCAGAGAATCGTCAATAATGGTAAGGGTATCCACGGAACCCGTTATTTTATTAAACTCTACAAAATATTCATTAAATCTGCGGTTTGCTGGTTGCTCATAATTATAATCTCGGTAACGGAATTGTGTGTTTTTTATAAAAGTTTTCTCTGATTTAATAACCCATGTAATCCTTGGTTTATTAGGGTCTCTTTTTTTCTTTGGTTTAAAATAGTCAATGAAAAATTTATAATTAGGGTATTTTGCACCCTTTAACTTTTCAAAATGTACTTTGCCATTTTCTAAATGCAAATCTTTGAACACAAAAATATGGTTTACATCATCAAAGCTGCTATACCTTGCATTCACCTTACCTGCATAAATTAAAGTGTCACCTTGTTGGTCTTTTATCAATAAATGATTTAACTGAACCCTTCTCCACCAACCCACTTCAACACTTTCTAAAGTTATTTCTGTTTGCATATCCTTAGATAGTTGCTCTATGACCAATTGGATTGATTTATTTTGAAATGTGTAACTGCGAATTGAGGTATATAACAACCCTAAGATTAGAATTATTATCAATACCGGTAGGGTAAAAATTTTGGTTATTTTTGCAAGCAGTTTCAAAACAACAAAGGTAAGGCTAAGATTATAAATTAATTAACATGAATTCTAACGAAAAACTACCCTGTATTGTTGCCATTGAGTCTTCTTGCGATGACACTTCGGTAGCAGTATTAAAACAAGGCAAAATCCTTGCCAATGTTACTGCACAACAGCATATTCATCAATTATATGGCGGTGTTGTTCCAGAATTAGCCAGCAGAAATCATGAAAAAAACATGACAAATACCTTTGAAAATGCTCTCAATCAAGCCCAAATTGAACTCCATGAAGTGGATGCCTTTGCCTTTACCCAAGGCCCTGGATTGCTGGGCGCACTTTTGGTGGGCACCAGTTTTACAAAATCTTTGGCAATGGCACTCAACAAACCACTGATTGCCATCAATCATTTACAAGCGCATGTTGCAGCACTTTATATTGACCATCCCAAACCGCAGTTTCCTTTTATGTGTTTGTTGGTATCTGGAGGGCACACTCAAATTTTGCTAGTACAAGATTATTTTGACTTTACCATTGTAGGGCAAACGCTTGATGATGCGGCTGGAGAAGCCTTTGACAAAATAGGAAAAATGTTACACTTACCCTACCCCGCAGGACCCATTATTGACAAAAAAGCGGAGCTAGGCAATAAAAATGCCTTTACTTTTACGACCTCAAAAGTTCCAAATTTTGATTTTAGTTTTAGCGGTTTTAAAACACAAGTGCTTTATTTTTTGCAAAAGGAAAATGCCAAGAATGAGGAATTTGTCGCTCAAAATATCAATGACCTATGTGCATCCATCCAAAGTCATATTGTAGCTTATTTATTGCAACAAGTGGCTGCTGCCATTAAAAAGCACCCTATAAAAGGCTTGGCAATTGTAGGCGGGGTATCTGCCAACAGCCATTTAAGGGAAGTTTTTAAAACTTTTGCTTCCAACAATAATTTAGCCTTAATGATACCTGCCGTAGAATATTGTACAGACAATGCTGCGATGATAGCCCAAGCAGCTGCCTATAAATACCAAATGCAAGATTTTGCAGACTTGTCTGTTACTGCACAAGCAAGGTTTTAGGAATAGTAATGGCTACGAGGTGAAAACACCACGCAGGGAGGAAAAGCAAGGTTTTAAGAGTTTTAAAGTTCAACATTGCTAGGTTCACTTGTATGGCATAACGAGGATGTTAGGCAGGTGGAATTAATATTGTTTTAATTTTAGGTATTTAATTGAAAAACTAATTTTACTCCTTCATAAACTTTGCACCAATTGCTTGCTGCGAATTTGAAATTACAATTGTATAAAAACCTTTATCTGGTGTTTGAATAAAACTATACACTTGCATTCCTCTATCTCCAATGTCTTTAGGATAAAAATCATATTCTCTATACCAAATTGGATTTCCGTTTATATCTGTTTTTAGCAGAAAAGGCATAAACTTAGATCCATTTCGATAAGGAGCATCAATGCCTCTTTGCCCAACCCAAACTACTGTATTATCCTCAAGTATTTTTACATCCTTTACAAGTAAGAAATCAGCAGTGGATAGCGGTTGCATTTGTTTCCAACCCAAATATTGCTTAATATTTCTATTCCACAATACTTTACCCGTTTGGTAATCAATTTCTGCAAACCAAAGGGTTGCACGATTATTAAAATCTGCATTTTGGTTGGGTCTATCAGGTCTTTTTCAAGGGCGATAATATAAATCTAACCATGAACACAGAATGTTTCCATTGGGTTTTTGTACCATTTGGAAACCAGTGGTATTTACGCTATCCCAATTCAAATTAGGACGGCTACTCCAAATAACTTTGCCCGTAGTATCCATTTTTACAATATCTGTTTGAAAGCTTTGCGGATCTCCTGCCCAATCCCATTGATCAGTTACCGTTAATAATAGATTTGATGGATTTTGATTATCAGCGCTAAGTTTATCAATGGTAACACGATGTGCTGATGCTCCCCTTTGTTTGTTCAAATAGGTAAAAAAAGGTGTAACCAAAGTGTCATCGCCTAATTTCAAAATGCTGTATGGCACTATATTTTCCAATTTAGAAATAGGGTTTATCGCAAACACAACAGCATACCTAATTCCATTTATATCATAAAGTCCTTCTATTTTGGTGTCAAATGTATCTTGGTCCAATGAATAAGGTAGCATTTTGTAAGGACTATAAGAAAAAATAGCAGAATGCCATTTAATCCCTATTTCAGTACTATCAGCATAATTAAAACCAAGTAAAAGTTTGTTTTCTAATTGATTATAAATTGACTGGTGCGGTGTGCGATATTCTAGGTTAGTTAATTCATCAAGATTATTGGAGTAGTAAAAAAAAGAATCTGATGAATAAATATTACCCTTAAGTAAAGAAACTTTATTTAAAACAAAACCAATTACATAATTATTAAAATTTGCACACATGGTTAATCTACTGAATTATTTTATATCTCAATAATTCCCAAACCTTACCATTTCTAGTTTCAACAAATTTAACCAATCCAATATTTTTGGCATAATACATAGAAGAATACTTCTCAATTCCTTGGCCGGAATTGTTTAAAACTAATATATCCCTATATTCCTTATTAAAAATCTTCAATTCTTACATTATATGTACAATATTATTTTCGATGATTGTTGTAGTATCAATTGAATTTCCCTCCACAAATATGCTTGTGGTATCCAAACTGTTATTTTGCGTAATGCTCCATCCTGATGGTAAGGAAAAAACGGTTTGATTGATAAATTGCAAACTATCCCCACACCTAAAATATCCTTCAAAATTGGCAGTTCCATTAATGCTGCTTATTTCTTTGGAGATTAGTTTGCCTTCAGTTGATTTTGTGCCGCAGCCAGCACTTGCCATTAATGGACTTATTATTATACCTAATAGTAAGAGCATTTTAATTTTGTAGTTTTTCATAGTTTTTATTTTTTATTGTTGTACGGAGTAGTTAATTAAATTCCAAATATCACCATTGGGCTTTTCTAATTGTATTATACCAATGTGATTGGCCCAATAGATATATTTATATTCAAAGTTTATTAAACTTTGAAATTGCTTAACTGATTTGTATGCTACCCTGTTAAATTGGATGGTATCATAATATTTTACAAGTTTCAATGTAGTAGAAATTGAAATTGAATCAATCCTATATGTGGGTCTATCAAAATATATTTCATAACCTACTCCACCATTAAAATTAAATCCATAGTATGATTCAATTGTTCCTCGCTCCAAACTTGATTTATTGGCAACGAATAATTCCTTTTGTTCAAATGCAATGGTATTTCTTTCTATATTATCATTAGTGTTTTTGGAAAAAATTAAAGCATTTTGTACCCCTGTAATCTTTAATGTATCGTACTCCAGAGTTTGCTCATTTTGATACACCCACCAAGAACCTGGCAGGAATAAACAATAGTCTTTGCTTTCTTGGCTCAGCAATCGTGTAGGCACTTCATCATCTTTGCATTTGCAACCACCAAGCAGCAGCACTATAATAAAAACACAACTTAAAAAATTCTTAATAATACGCATAAATTAAATTTTATTGTTGTACGGAGTAGTTAATTAAATTCCAAATATCACCATTGGGCTTTTCTAGTTTTACCATTCCTATATTATTTACCCAATAGATGTTTTTATATTCTATAGGACTAAGACTTTCAAAATGCTTTACAGAATAAAAGCGACTCGATTTAAATTCCATTGAATCCAGGTGGACTTTGAACTTTAAGCTATTTAGTATAGAAATTGAATCTTTCCGATACGTTGGACGGTCAAAATATAGTTCATCACCGAATCCCCCATTATATGTGAACCCGAGATAAGATTCTATAGTTCCCCTATCAAGCCTTATAGAATTCTTACTAAAAAGTTCCTTTTGTTTAAAAGAAATAGTGTACCTTTCCGTATTGTCATTACTATTTTTTGAATAAAAAAATGCATTCTCGACATTAGTAATAGTTAAAGTATCATATTGCAAGGTTGTTTCATTCTGATATACCCACCAAGAACCAGGCAGGAATAAACAATAGTCTTTACTTTCTTGGCTCAGCAGTAAAGTAGGTACTTCATCATCCTTGCATTTGCAGCCACCAAGCAGCAGCACTCCAATAAAAACACATTTCAAAAAATTCTTAATATTACGCATAAATTAAATTTTCATCGGTCAAAGCTAAACACAAGTTTTTAAAATACAATCAAAAAATATTTTGTCAAAACCGAAGTAAACGCTAATTAAACCATTTACACAGTTTAGTTTATAGTCCCCTTTGTTGTGTAATTGGTTTTGCTTAAACATAAGTGGCCATGACTCCTTGTTGAGCTGTAAGAAAAAACCATATTTCTCCCATTCCTAAATTCCTACTATTTTTAACGCAATTATTTTAGTAGTTTTGAAGTTCAAATTAAAAATGAAACTAACAAACCTGTTTTCTTTTGTTTTATTATTGGTATGCAACAATCTGTTTGCCCAACTCCCCATTCCTGATGATGAAAAGAAGGATTATGATGCAAAAAAAATGATCCAAATATTGCCTGAATTTGCTGTTAATTTTGCGGGTGCCGATTTGGCCAAAAGGTTTCAAGGGTTTAGCAGTTTGGGCTTATCTATGGGTTACAAAACCTATAAAAACCTTACCTTTAATGGTGGCTTTAATACCCTTTTTGGAAAAAAAATATTGGAAAGCAACATGCTTGATTACCTAAAAGGGTCAAGCAACGAATTGTTGGATGCAAAAGGAAATTTTGCCAGTATTAATTACGCCATGCGCGGGACACAAGCCAATTTTAAAGTGGGTAAAATTTTCAGGCTGGAAAAGAATAAAAACAACGGAATTTGGATACAAGGTGGGCTAGCTTACCTAGTTACAAGAATAAAAATGGAGTATCAAAAAGATTTGTTGCCCCAGCTGGATAACAATATGTTCAAAGGTTATGACCGTTACAGTGGTGGCGCTGGCTTTACGGGTTCTTTTGGCTATCATCATATCACTGCAAACAATACCGTTAGTTACTTTTTAAATTATAACTTCACCGCTGTTAGTGCTAGAAACCTAAGAGGGTATCAGTTTGATTTAATGCAGTTTACACCAACCAAATCCAGTCATGTGGTTAGTGGATTAAGCTGTGGAATTATTTTACCCATCAAAGCCAAGTCTAAAAAGCAAGAGTCATTTTATAATTGATGATTAAGTTTTTGTATTTTTTGGGTGTCAATTTAGTCAAGGGATTGCTGCCCTTGGCAGGTTTATTTTCAAAAAAAATAAATTACAGTTTACAAGCCCGAAAAATAGAAAAAAAACTATTCTCGCAGTATCAAAGACCCAAAGGAATTGTTTATTGGTTTCATTGTGCCTCTTTAGGCGAATATGAGCAGGCAAAACCCTTAATTAAATATTATCAAAATAAGCGCGAAGCCAGTATTTTTATCACTTTTTTTTCGCCCTCTGGTTATGACAAAATCAAGCCACTAAGCAGCAACAATTTTTATATTGGTTACTTGCCGCTGGAGTCTGGTTTAACTATGCAAAAACTGATTGCAGTGGTTAAACCCGACTATGTTTTTTGGATTAAATATGAATTATGGCTGGTTAATCTAAACACGCTTTTTACCCAACACATTCCAGTGGCCTTGGTAAGTGCAACCATTGACAAAAACCACTTCATTTTCAAATTTTGGGCGAAGCCATGGAAGGCATTGTTACCAAAATTTAGTTTTATTTTTACCCAAAATAAAATTTCTTATGATGTTTTAAAACCCTACAACCAATCTACATACCTGGCAGGTGATACCCGCTTTGACAATATAATGCAATTGGCCAAAGAGCCCTATGAAAATGCTGAACTATCAAATTGGATAGGTGATAATAAAGTGTTAATTTTAGGCAGCAGTTGGCAAGAAGAAGAGGCTATTATTGCTGCATGTGCAAACAGTTTGCAAGGGTGGAAAATAATCATCGCCCCCCATGATATTTCGGTTACACATCTTTCCACTTTGGAAAATTTACTGACAAAACAGAAAGCTACTTTTAATCTCTGGGGCAATCATTTTGTTGAAGAAAATAACATTTTGATTATAAATAACATTGGATTGTTGTCAAAACTTTACCAATATGCTGATATTGCCTTTGTGGGTGGAGGATTTAGCAATGCCTTGCACAATATTTTAGAACCCATGGCTTATGGCAAATTTGTGATTACCGGCCCTACTATTCATAAAAATTGGGAAGCAGTAGATGCCGAGAGTCATCAAATTTTATGCGTGGTTAAAAATGCTACCGAATTATTGCAAGTGCTTGAGCATTATGAAAAAAGAATGCTTCCAGAGGCAACCTTTATCACAAATTTTGTGTCTAAACATTGTGGAGCTACAAATTTAATTGTTGAATATATTTGACAATTCAAATTTAGTTTATATAGTTATAGTTAAACTTAAACAAATATAAGAATTGTTTTATCTTTTTATTTTGTTTATGTTTGTATTCGTTTAAGAAGTAAAATATGATTAAAAAGTTAATACTTTATTGTTCTATTGTATTGCTAATCAACGCATGTGCCAAGGACAAAAATGTAGTTTTTAAGGACAATAAACCCATAGACCCAACGGGTATTCCTACCATTGTTGTAGAAAACTATATCAACCGAATTTTTATTGATTTGCTGGGAAGGGCTCCAACAGATATTGAACTAAATAAATTTACTGACGCTCTAAAAGCCAATGAGTTGAATGAAGAAACACGTGTTTCTATTATTAAAACATTACAAACGGATAGCATTGAAACCCATGACGATGGTACTTATAAAGACATCTATTACTTAAACTTTTATAACAATATCAAGGCAAAGTGTTTAGAAGGAGCCTCAGATGGTGAACTTTCTCAAAATATTGGAAATATTTCTTTTGATTTAAAAATTGCCAGACTATATGGTGACTCTATTCGTGTATATAATGACAGTGCAAGAATAAAAAGATTAGAAAAAATTCTGCAAGCTCAAAACAACTACAAAAACGGAAATATAGATATACGCTATTTCTTTGAGTACGCCATGAACAATGATATTTATAACCTCATTAATATGAATTCGTTTAATTTTATCAACGCCTCCTATGATGATCTTTTTTCACGTTTCCCTACCAAACAAGAATTTTATCAGTCTTACGAGATTATAGAATATAACCGCTCTGGCTTTTTATTCGGGGGTTCTGCCAGTAATAAAAATGAATACTGCCACTTGCTTACCAGTAGTTTAGAGTTTTCTGAAGGCGTGATTAGATGGCAATACCTTTTGCTACTTTCAAGAGAACCATCAACAGAAGAAATAGCAAGGTATATGAATCAATTTCATACTACAAAAAATGTACAATGGATTCAACAAGAATTAATTAAAACCAATGAATATGCAAACTTTAAATAAATTATTACTTCTCTCTTTTGTGGTGCTTATATTGGGTTCCTGCAAAAAGGAGAAATCAGTAAGATATGAAGTGGTTAATCAAACCGCTAACGATATAAACCTTAACAAAAATAAGGCAAAAAATGAAGCTCAATTTATTTCTATCCTTTATGCCAATTTATTTCAAAATGCTTTGCCTATCAATAAACTGATAGCTACGCAAAATGTGATACAAAGTGTTGGCGACCGCTCATTGGTTTATGAAATAATTTTGAGTAATTATATGAACACGCCAGGCACTGTTATACCCACAGACGAAACCATGCGTGCAGACCTTGACAAGTTTATCATTGATACCTACAAACGTTTTTATCTAAGAATTCCAACCGAATTGGAAAAAAGTTTTTTCAGAAACTATATAGCCTCAGACCCCAAAATTAAACCAGAGCTTGTTTACATTTCCTTTGCAGCCTCTGACGAATATTTGTTCTACTAATTAACGAAGAAAAATGAAAAGAAAGTCATTTATTAAAAAAGCCGCAGCAGCCACAGCTGGCTCCATTGTATTGCCCTATATTTTGCCTTCGGGTAGATTGTTTGCCGCCACACCTGACCCAAAAAGTGAATATGTAGTTTACATTTTGTTTGCTGGTGGTGTTAGGCAACAAGAAAGTGTTTTGCAAGGATACTTGCATACAAGCCAAGATTTGGATAGCAGTTTTGCAGGAAATATTATGCCAAACCTAATGGCAGGAGCGCAACCAACTAAGAAAATTGCCTATGGTACAACGTCTGCTGGTGGTACGGTAGGTGACACTCCAATTCCCAAAATATTGACGAATCCATTGGTAAATGATGGTGTACTTTTTAAAGAAGTACGTGCAGTAAACCCTGGTCATTATGGCGGTTTAAACTCATTGTTAACAGGAAATGCATCTGTGGCACAGGGCCTTAAAGTTAGACCAAATTTTCCTACCATTTTTGAATATGCAAGAAAACACCTTGGTTTAAAAGCCACTGAAACTTGGTTTATAGGAAATACCATAGCCAATAGTTACAACTTGTTAAATGGAAGCACTCACCCTGATTATGGATTGCAGTACGGAGCTAATTTCTTTGCCCCCACTGTTACTTTTGGTTCTCAAGGAAGAGATGTTTTGGCCAATGCCAAAGTATATCACCCGCAAGAAGAATTGGCTCCTATGTATAAAATGAAAAATTTTTTGGACAATGTTTTTAGGGTAAAGCAAGGTGAAATTCCAAGTATAAAAAATACGGACGAGGACAAAAACAGAATAAAGGATTTTGTGCGCAATACCTTTCAAAAGCAAAGTGCCGGACAAATACCAAGACCACCTGTTACCGATAACGGAGACCTTGCAACCTTATCGTATGCAGGTGAAGTTTTAAAAGAATTTAAACCTAAAATTTTAGTGGTAAACATGACCGCTGTGGATACTTGCCATGGCAATTTTAGTTCATACTTGCGCGCTTTGCACAGAGCAGACCATGGTGTAGGTTGGTTATGGAATTATATACAAACGCAAATACCTGAAATGAGCGGAAAAACCACCATTTTACTTTCACCAGAGTGTGGCAGAAACATGAATCCTAACCCTATAACAGATGAAAATGATTGGTTTGGATATGACCATAGCGATAGCAATACCTCTAGGGTTTTTACCATGATGGCTGGAGCGGCTATGGGTGGCACCCGAGGCACCTTTTCCGAAACTTGGGATATCAATAAACCTGGTGCATATACAACAGATAATGTGCTAACCATTGCAGACATTATGGGCTTTAAAAACATGATCCCTTCTGGTTTTGTGGATGGAAATGCTAAATCTTTATTTGACAGGATATAATGAAAAGGTATTTCAAAGTTTATAGGGATTTATTACTACTGTTGGTATCAGTAGCTTTGTTAATGAATGCTTGCAAAAAAGATGTAACTTTTGACAACCAATATAAAGACTGGAAAGGTAAAGATAAGCCCACTCCGCTTGCTCCACCTTCCCTAGATATTCATTCAATTCAGGGACTACATTTTTATATTTTTAAACCAACATGTAGCAATAGTGGTTGCCATGACGGTACTTTTGAACCCGATTTTAGAACAACAGAAAGTGCCTATAACAGTTTAGTAAATGTATCCGTGATAAAAGAAGATGCTTCTGCACCCGGTAAATTTTTGCTGAGAGTGGAACCTGGAAATGCCGATAACAGTATGCTTTTAAGAAGATGCAGGGTAAATTTAGGAGGAAACTCAGGCACCATGCCTTTGGCGGTTGATAATGGGTCTGATTGGTTAGAGAAAAAAGATGAGTATTTGGCACGCATAGAAAAATGGATAAACGATGGTGCAAAAGATCAATTTGGCAATGCGGTTCCACCCAAAGATTTGGCACCTCAAATGGCTGGAATGGTTGTAAAATCTGGCAGCACCGCTTTTCCAAGAAATAGCAATTACAGTCCAGTTGAAGTGCCTGTTGGCACTGGAAATATTACCGTTTATTTTGCATACATAGATGACAATGTTGCTTCCAATTTATTTACAAATACAACCGTTGATACCTCTAGCAATCCCTTTTTATACAACCCTGCTAGTAAAATAAATTTGACCAAAGAAGCCTCAGCATCAAACATGTTAGGACTTTTTCAAAAAAATAGAGATTATTGGCATAGCATGAGTCTGAATGTTGCTAATTTCCAAACTGGACAAGTACTGTGGTTTAAAACTACGGTTTCCGATAATGTGAATGGGATTACAGAAATTCCCAGTGAGTTTTCTAATTTTAACAATCAGCAATATTTTGCAATTCGATTTAACTAGCATGAAAAACATTAATTACCTTTCTTTTGCCTTTTGTGTATTGTTTATTACCGTTGCCTCCTGCACCAAATATGAAGAGGTAAAAGCATCTGAACTGCCTACTATTACTTATACTTCGATTACTCCTAAAATGGTAAAACAATTTGAAGAAAATGTGGTAATTACCATTAATTATAAAGATGGCAATGGTGATTTGGGTAATGAAAACCCTGATGATTTATCCATTTATGTAAAAGATAATCGGTTAAAAAAGGAGGATTATTATCATTTACACTTGCTTTCACCACCTACCAAATCTATAGCTATTGAAGGAGCCTTAGACATTCGTTTGAAAAACACTTTTTTAATTGGTTCTGGAAACTCAGAATCTACCACTTATGATATAAAAATAAAAGACAGGGCAGGTAATTGGAGCAATTCTATTACAACAGAACCCATAATCATCAATAAATAAAATTTGAAAAAAGTCTTTACATACTGCCTTTTGTTAATTGCCTTCAATGTATGTGGGCAAACTACGTATAAAATGAGTAACAACTCGGTGGCTGATTGTAGAGGAATTTTTACCGATAGCGAAGGCAACAAAACCTTGGGTGGAAACTATGATCACAATGAAGACTACACTTTTACTATTTGTGTTCCGGGTGCGGCAAAAATCACCATTACTTTTGCCAATATCAACACAGAGGCACAAGCCGATACCATTTTTCTTTTTGATGGCAACGACATCACCAAACCACTTATTTCTAAATATGCTGGCAATCATAATAACATTGTCGTTTCAAGTACTGGCAATTGTTTGACCATTAGGTTTAAATCAGATGCCAGTATTTCTGGAACAGGCTGGGATGCAACTTGGGAGTCTAAGATTACCACAGTTGCCAATCCTAAATTTTCTGCTATTCCAAACCCAACTTGCAACAGCACCAGCATTGACATCACCTTAGACAAAAAATTTCATTGTGATAGTATTAAAGCGGCTAGTTTTGGTTTAACCGGGCCCAATGCCCCAACCATTAGCAGTGCCACTGGACTTAATTGCGATGCCAATAAAATGGCGGATCAGTTTAGGGTTAATTTTGCTTCAGGGATTAATCGCAGCGGAACTTATAAAATTACATTTCAGGCCAAGTTTAAAGATGCCTGTGATAGTATTTGGATATTAAAGGATTCCATTAATTTTCGTGTAACGGATTGTCCAATTGACGTAATACTTAGTTTAGACAACACTCCTATATGCCGAGGAACTTGCACTAGAATTAGGGCCACGGTAACCGGTGGCGATTCCACTAAATATGTATATAGCTGGACACCTGCGGGTCTTTCTGGCAAAGGACCTATAACAATTTGCCCTAATATTACTACAAAATATAAACTAACGGTTACCGATGGAGTTTCTGTGCCAGGGATTGACAGCATTACTTTGTTGGTAGTTGACCCTCCTGTTGCACAAAATGATACCTTGGTTTGTCTTTCTTCTGCCCCATTTAACCTTACGGCAACACCTCCGGGCGGTACTTGGAGCGGAACAGGAATAACCAATGCCGTCAACGGCACTTTTAGCCCAGCCATTGCTGGTGGAGGAGCAAAAACGGTAAGCTACACCATTAGTGGGTGTAAAGATGATGTTATTGTTACGGTTAGAAGTGTTTCTACTGGCGGTTCTATAGCTGCTTGCCCGGGGTCTGGAGTTATCCCGTTGACGGGTGGAAATCCTGCGGGAGGTAACTGGTCTGGCACTAATGTAGACATGTCAGGTAATTATACTGTTCCTGTTGCACCGGGTGCTTATCAAGTAACCTATACTTGGAATGGCTGTTCCGCCAATAAAACCATTAACGTTGATAATATAAAAATCACCTCAAAGCCTGATTCTATGTGTTTTAAAGATGATAGTTTTAACATCTTGTTTACTCCTTATGGTGGAACTTGGACAGGAGCAGGTATTACACAAAATAGGACAGGAACTTTTAAACCCGCTGTTTCTGGAACTGGTCATAAAAATATAAGATACAGCATTAATGGCTGCCAATTGGACACTTACATTTATGTTAAATACATTGATGCCCGATGGGATCAACTATTTTGCCCAGAGCAGAATATTGTAACCTTCCCTGCTGGATTGACAGCAGGCGGTTTATGGTCTGGCAATGGTATAGTTGATGCCGTTAACGGTGATTGGGATTTAAACTACAAAATAGGTCACCCTATTTGGGGATATAATGATACTGCTTGGTACACCAATGGAGGCTGTACAGATTTTAAATTATTGTATGTGCGACCAACAGTCATACTCAATGATTCTATTAACCGATGCGTAGAAACTCCTTCGTTTTATTTGAATTGGACTGCGGTGCAACCAACCCCTTGGGGTGGCACTTGGTCGGGACCTGGTGTAGTAAGCAATGGTAACTTTACTGCAGCCAATGCAGGTTATGGCGTACATAAATTGTTTTATACGGTGAATGGCTGTGTCGATTCTTTGCTTATCAAGATTTATGACAAAAGCATAATTCAAAACGATACGAGTTTGTGTATTACCGAGCCAGCATTTGCTTTATACAAAGGACAAGCAGGAGGAACTTGGTCAGGAAAAGGGGTAACCAATGCCAACACTGGAGTCTATAACCCCATTGCTGCTGGAGTAGGAAACCATGTGGTTAAATACACTTCGACCAATGGTTGCGTGGATAGCTTAAGGGTTACGGTTAACCCAAAACCTGTAGTCAACCTATCAGGCTTGCAAGGGTTTTATTGTTTCAAAGACACCAATCTCAATTTGAATTATTCTCCAATTGGAGGAGTTTTTACGGGTACACCTTTGAATAATGGAGATAAATTTAACCCACAACTAGCTGGAACTGGAGCTGCCAGTATCACTTATACCTATGGCACATTAAACTGTCAAACATCTGCGACAATAACTACCATGGTTGGAGATATCTTAAAAGTTAAAATAGCCCAAGACAAAGATTCTATTTGCCCTGGTGCTGGTTTAAACATGGTGCCTACTGCCAGTGGCGGTAGCATGAATTACAATTACAACTGGGATCAAGGAAGAACCTATGCAAAAGATATTTACGAGTCGCCCAATGCCTCTACTTATTATATTGTTGAAGTAACCGATGGCTGTTCTAACCCTGCATTTGATACCGCTTTTGTCGATTTACATCCAGTCATTACTGGAACTTTCATTACCAGTGAAAAACAATGTTACGGAACGAAAGGTTGGGCAAAAGTTACCCCATCACCAGCCTCTCCATATTATGTTTTTGATTGGAACACAAACCCAGTAATCACCATTGATAGCATCTATCAAACCGTTGGTATTAGGTACAGAGTAAATATTGTAAACTCCCAAACAGGGTGTTATTGGAATGGAGATGAAACTATACCTGGTTATGATAAAGTAAAAGCAGATTTTACGTCTTTGCCTAGATTTCCTGGCTGTTTAAGCAACTTAAAACCAAATTTATATCTTATAGATTATAGTGAAGGTGGCGTTAGCGGCACTTGGGATTTTGGAGATGGTACTAAAGTTCCATACCAGCCGGGGCAAAACCCCAACCATACTTATGTTCCAGATTCCAATTCTTTTACCGTAAAATTAGTTGTACAAAACGAAGGAGGATGTAAAGATTCTGCTTTCATCCCTGTATGTTTGGTAGACACCGTATTAATTTATGTGCCCAATGCTTTTTCTCCTGCCGAGGTAGATGGCATCAATGATATTTTCTTGCCCAGTGTGGCAGGGGTAACCGAATATAAACTTGAAATTTTTAATCGTTGGGGACAAAAATTATTTCAAACCGAAGACCCATTAAAAGGGTGGGATGGTAAAATGAATGACAACTTGGTTGCTACGGATTATTACCATTATGTGATGAGTTACAAAGGCAAAAGAACCGCTAGAAAGTTTCATACAGGCGTGATATTTTTGATTGATTAGTTGTTTTAGAAAAATTTTAGAAAGAAATTCTTTATTTAATCTTCAAATTTTCACATCATCCCTTAAAAGCAGTCCGTCTGAGCTTTCGTCTTGAACATTGAGCCCTTCCGTAATGCTCAGGACAGGCTATAGTTGAAATGAAGAGAAGAAATGGTCGAAGACTTACTGCTTTTTTATTTTGGAGCTAATAATACCTTCGTCATTATGCGCAGTCGGCCCCGAAGGATAAATTCGGGAGGAAAACCCGACTGCAACGGAATCTGTACTCGCCAGAACTCAACCAATGCCATCAACCCAAATGCTTCACACAATTACCTTTTACTAAATTAAAGGTCTTTCCATCCCATTCTAGATGATAGAGGGTCGTATTTTGATGAGGAAAGCTATCCATTTCAGATAAGGGCTTGTTTAACATAGTGCAAAGCAAAATACGCATGGCTCTTCCATGAGAAACTATAAGAATGTTATCCGCCTCAATATCTTTTAATTTTTCAATGCCATTGATCATTCGTTTCTGCACTTCCAAAGGTGTTTCTCCTTGCTCTATGGCAGTTTCATAATTTCCATTTGACCATAGTTTCAACATATCCAAAAAATCCTGACGGTTCTTTTTATTTGGTTTTTTACCTTCTAGTTTCCCCCAATTGATTTCATTAAATTCAGAAAAAATTTGCTGGGGAATGTTGTGTTGTATAAATGGTGCCGCAGTTTCAATCGTTCTTCTCAGTTCAGAGGTAATAATCAGCTGAAATGGAATATTTTTATGTCGTTCATAAAAAAGTTGCGCTTGTTTTTTACCCGTTAAGTTTAGCTGAGAGTCAATGCCACTGCCCTGCACAATGCCTTTCAAGTTAAAATCGGTTTGACCATGTCTAATTAAATAAATTGTTTTTCTACTCACAAATGCTGTCTTTTGTTGTTGGATAATCGGTAAAGCGTTTTTTTTAAGATGGCAAATATACAAGTACAAGCGTTAAATGACTACTGCAAAGGCACAATGAATGAAGCATTGGGGATAATTTTTACAGAAATAACTCCTGAATATGTAAAAGCAACCATGCCCGTCAATGAAAATACCATGCAGCCCATGGGAATTTTAAACGGAGGTGCCAGCATGGCCTTGGTAGAAACGGTGGCAAGTGCCGCAGCAAATTTATTAATTGACCGTGATAAACAAGTTGGTTTTGGCTTAGAAATTAACGGAAATCATTGCCGACCTGCAAACCGTGGCACCATTGTTACGGCAACCGCTACACCTTTACACATAGGAAAAACAACACAAATTTGGCAAGTAAATATTTGTGATGAAGCAGGAAAATTAGTCAACACCAGCAGAATGACCATTGCCATTAGAGATAAAGTATAAAAGTGTTTAGCTTGAAAGAAAAAATACAGGTTTGGTATAAATTTCCGCATGAAAAAGAAGTGTGGCATCTAGATGGGTTACCGCAGGCTGATATGCCCGACAATGCTTTTATAATGCAACCTTTTGAGGATAAACCTGCGCTTTACCTGAATGCTGAAAATGCTGAAATTTTTTCATTGACTTCCTTTTTAACGGCATCACACCAACCGTTTTTTGAACTAACTGAGGCCCCAAAGGTTATGGACATTGACTACGAAAAATTAGTTGAAAAAGCCATTGAACACATCCAACAAGGTGATTTTAAAAAGGTGGTATTGGCAAGGCAAAAAGAAGTATTGACGAACGTCAACCCATTGGAAACTTTCAAAAAACTTTGTACGGCCTATGAAAACTGTTTTGTTCATTTAGTGTATCAACCAAATCAGTTTTGTGCTATTGGTGCAAGTCCAGAGCTATTGGTGGCTGCGACAGAAAGCAGCATAGAATCAGTGAGCATGGCTGGCACCTTAACGGATAAAAACATTGCCTTTCAACGAAAAGAAAGGGACGAGCAAAGCTATGTAACGGCTTATATTTTAGAGCGTTTTAGTGCTTATGGCCTTAAACCCCAGATAAACCCTACCATCATTAACAACGGTAAGATTCAACATTTGTATTCCGTTATCAAAAGCACCACCAATCAGGGAATTGCTTTAGGCAATAAACTATTGCAAACGCTGCACCCCACACCTGCCGTTTGCGGAAGCCCAAAAAACGAAAGTATGCAATTTATTACCCAGCATGAGGGTTTTGCACGAGAATGGTATGCCGGTTATTTAGGCATCATTAATAAGCAAACCATTCAAACGTATGTAAACCTGCGTTGCGCACAACTTTTCATAAACAAGGCTATTTTGTATGCCGGTGCAGGGATAACCAGTGAAAGCAATGCGGCAGCAGAGTTTTTAGAAACCACCGCTAAAATGGAGGTTTTAGAGAGGTTTTTGGTGTAGGGAGTTGGAGACTCCCTTATATAAGTACTTCGTAGAACGCTACGCTAACTCTACGTAGAGAGAGAACCCAAATGAGTGCAAGTTTAGGTGCTTCAGGAGATTTTTTGGTTTTTCAAAACACCAGTTCAGAGGCTGTTTCTATTGAGTTGACTGTTTTGGATGAATGAGGTTTTAAATTATATAATGAAAAGAAAAAGGGGCGGAAGCTCTTTTTTTTGTTGGATGGGTTAACGTTTTGCGGCTTGGCGAAGGTGGCGGGATTAGAAGCACAAATGTTCAATTTAGCACAAATGTTTATTAGAATTCCGAATGTTCAATTTACCACTGAAACCGCTTTTTTGCAAAACCCTGGTTAGCGGCTGTGGTTTTTGTCAAGGGTTACAATAGTCGCAATACATAGGGTCTTCGGTTGTCTTTTTATTTGGATACATTTCTTCTTTTGTGTATTGGCAATGTTGGCAAACGTAGATATAGCTTAACGTTGAATTGGTAGGTAAGCCACATAAACTACATTCTAATCCTCTTTTAGCATCTGTAATTCCAAAGCCCGGCTTGCTACATTGCGGGCATAAAGAATTAATTTTGGTTATCAATTTTTGAGTTGTAGCTTCAATTACTTTCATACGAGAAGGATTATACATTGCCCTCATATCTGTTTCTGCATAAACAGACTTAAACTTATCAAACAATTCTGCGAATGCTTCTTTTAAGTGATTTATATCGGTGATACCTTTAATGATATTATCGTTGTCCGATTTTGCTTTGCGAAGAATTAATCCGTGTGATGGAAAGTTTATTGCATTTGCAAATTCCAAAAGTTCGTCTTCATTTTTAATCTCTTTGCCGTTGAAATTTGTTGCTGTGCTTAATTCTCTGACTATAATTTCTAAATTATTCTTTTTGTCAATAAAAATTAAAAACTCATCATCTGCACTTACAAAAAAAATAGAGGGGTGTGGACCAAAAGAGCCTTCGCTTGCTATACCCAAATCGCAATTGCTTAGCTCCATTGCCTGCAAACATTTTTGCCTTGCGGTTGCAATTGGGTCAAGTTCTCGTTCTATTTCACCTGTGAAAGTGCCTAGCAAATCCGTATCAAAGTTTTCATTTACAAAACACGAAACGCCCAATGATTTCTCTAATAGTGGGGCAATAACTTTTTCTTTTTCGTGTTTTGTGGCTATGATTAATTTTCTGTCTTTGAACATTGTCAAGAGTATTTTCTATTCTATTGTGATAACTAATGCTTGCCCTTTTACGCGCTCATCAAATATTCCATTGTCGTAAACCATATTTCCGTTTACAAAGGTTTTTAAAACTTTGGTTGTAAAAGTTGTTCCTTCCAATGGCGACCAGCCACATTTATATAAAAGATTTTCTTTGCTAACTGTCCAGTTTGCGTTTAAATCAACCAAAGTTAGGTCTGCGTAATAGCCTTCTCTGATAAATCCTCTTTTTTCAATGCGGTAAAGTAGGGCAGGATTATGGCACATTTTCTCTGCAATTTTCTCCAAAGAAATAAGACCTTGTTTATAAAATTCCAACATGCAATTCAACGAATGTTGCACTAAAGGTGCTCCAGACATTGATTGAAAATAGGGCTTTTGTTTCTCCTCCAAAGTATGTGGTGCGTGGTCGGTCGTAATTATATCAATTCTATCGTCCAATAATGCTTTCAAAAGTCCTTGGCTGTCTTTTTCTGTTTTAATAGCAGGGTTCCATTTTATCAAATTACCCAAACGCTCATAGTCTTTGTCCGAAAACCAAAGGTGATGCACAGATACTTCTGTAGTAATATTCTTTTCGCTTAGAGGAATATCGTTTCGAAATAAATGTGTTTCAGCTTCGGTAGTCAAATGCAAAATGTGCAACCTAGCCTTGTGTTTATTTGCTAATTCGATGGCTCTTTTAGTCGCTTCGTAACAAGCCTTTTCACTTCTTATCAATGGGTGAAACTCAATTGGCACATTCTCACCATATTTTTCACGGTAAATATTTTCATTCTCTTCAACTATTTGTTCTTTTTCTGAATGAATAGCAATAATGGATTTGCAGTTGGCAAATAGTTTTTCCATTGTTACAGGATTGTCTGCTAACAGATTTCCTTTTTTAGTAAAATACAAACCATCGTCAGAAACACCAATTAGTTTTGAAGTGTCTGTGTTGATTATTTCATCAATATTATCGCCATTTACACCCAAAAAGAAAGAGTAATTTGCCAATGATTTCTGTGAAGCTAATTCATATTTATCGGCAAGTGTTTGAACGGTCAATACATTTGGAATTGTGTTAGGCATATCAATAAAAGAAGTTACGCCACCTGCAATAGCTGATTTACTTTCTGAATATAGGTCGCCCTTGTGCGTTAGTCCGGGTTCACGAAAATGCACTTGTCCATCAATTATTCCTGGGAATAAATATTTGCCTGTTCCGTCAATTACCTTGAAGTCAGGTTCTGCATTTATGTCGCCAATTTTTTGAATACGGTTATCATAAAAGAGAATGTCGGACAGTGAAATTTGTCCTTCATTTACAATTGTGGTATTTTTTATTAGATATTTAGTAGTCATATTTATTGATGATTGTCTATTTTGGTGGGGTCTGCTAACATTGCCGCTAACATTTTGCAGCTGCAAGAAGTTGGCGTCCCGATAGCCATCGGGATCGAAGCACTAAACTTGATACGAAGCACAACCCCGTAGGGCTCACGAATGCCTTAAAAAAACAAACACAGATGAGTAAAGCTTCATTTAACCACTGTTCCGATGTCCATCGGAACGCCAATTTTTTGTAGGTGCTGTTAGCGGTTCGGGCTTCTGTGTCAGCCATAATCGTTGTTCTATTTTTTTTCAAAAGTCCAACTTCCTAATAACCAATATAACACTGCACCACTAAGTCCATTATGCTTATATGTTCTTTTCTCTCCGCAAGCGTCAAAGGTTATTCGTTTAGGTAAGTGCCTGCATTGTTTAGAGTAAAAAACTGTGTAATACTCGTCAATTGTGTATGTAAGTTTGTCTTTCGAGCAGCCTGTCTCTTCACTCACACGAGTCATAAAGTTGTCCATTTTGTTGACAATGGATTTCTTATTTGCCTTACTAAAACAAGTCCCGAAGTCAGTCGTTTGTGTTTGAGCATTTGTCAATAATGAGCTTGTAAGAATAATGGACATTAAAATTAATTTTTTCATTTTTATATTTGTCTTACTCGTTTGGCTTTTCAGATTCGCCCCGTTTTATTATGGTTTCTGGTCTCCACATTTTTATGCTTATTTTTATTTGTCCATTTTTGTCACTTCTTTTATCACACTGTCGCCTTTTAGCCTGACCGCTAACTTGCGTATATGTGCCATAAACTTGCACATATACACCCATTTCTAGTTGGCTATGTGCCATAAAGTGCTACATATTTATTTTTCATTGTTCAAATATAATTTGATGTTTATTAAAATGTTTTACAACGTACAAATATAATAATATTCCCAACTTTTCTTGGTGTCAGGTCAGATGTACATCTGACTTCCTCCCGATTTCTGCATCGGGACTGACACGTGCAGGATTTTATAGATTACTTTTATTAACATTATGAGCTAAGTTTTGAAAACCTGAGTGCAATAGAATTTTATTCTTCATACTTACCTCCTTCTAAAAAGAATAGCGCCAACACAAATGAGGCAACTCCATTTTTTACCCTTTTCTTGGATAATTGAAATATATTGCTATTTTTGACATCCACTTTAAACAATAATAAATTATGAAATGGTTTTTAAAAGTAATGAGACAGTATGCCGACTTTAACGGCAGGGCAAGACGCAAGGAGTATTGGATGTTTGTATTTTTCTTCATAATTACGCTCACCGTTGCCATGGTTGTGGATAATACATTGGGTATTGCCAGTCCTACAACAAATTATGGCCCTATCTATGTAATTGCATTACTTGCCATGTTTCTTCCATCCCTTGCAGTTGGTGTTAGAAGAATGCACGATGTGGGCAAAAGTGGTTGGTATTTACTTATTCCTATTTATAGCTTCATTTTAGCCGTTACAGATAGCCAGCCAGGCAGCAATGAGTATGGTCCAAATCCTAAAGAAGGAGGCACGATTGCTGACCATCTTACAGAAACTACCGTTTAAATTAGATTAGCAATTTCCTATATCCAACCTTTACCAATGTTAAAAACTTTGGTAAAGGTTCATTTAAAACCAACTTTTTTTTTAGTCTAAGCATTAATTTGTGCTAATATTTTGCTAGGTTTGAAACCAATTGCAACTCCCATCCAAAATTTTAGAAGACGCAGTAGAAAAACTTTCTATTTTTCCGGGTATCGGTAAGCGCACCGCCTTGCGCATGGTTATTTATTTATTACAACAGCCCAATGAAAATGTTTTTGCCATTGGCAAAGCATTGGACAGATTGAAAAGAGAATTGTCTATTTGTGCGCGCTGCCATAACATAGCCGAAGCAGAACTGTGCAATATTTGCAAATCAAAATTAAGGGATTCAAGCAAATTGTGCGTGGTTGAAAATTTTACAGATATTTTGGCAATAGAATCTACCGCGCAATATAAAGGTTACTACCACGTTTTAGGAGGGTTGATATCACCCATGGACGGCATAACTCCCGAAACCCTGAACATTGGTTCATTGCTCAAAAGAATGGAGGAAGAACCGGTAGAAGAAATAATTTTTGCCCTCAGTGCAACCATGGAGGGAGATACCACTGCTTTTTATCTTACAAAAAAACTAAAAAACATGGTTACTAATTTTACCCAAATTAGCCGTGGTGTGAGTGTGGGTGCAGAACTGGAATTTACGGATGAAGCCACTTTGGCAAGAAGCATTGTTAACCGTGTACCCTATAGTTTATAAAGCATGAGCGCATCAATAGACATCAGTGTAATCATAGTAAACTATAATGTAAAGCATTTTTTAGAACAATGCTTGCGCTCCGTTTTTGATGCAGCACAAGGGTTGAATGTGGATGTTTGGGTAGTTGACAATAATTCGGTTGACGGCTCTATGGCCGTTGTTAAAGAAAAATTTCCAAGCGTAAAGTGTATAGAAAATAAAAAAAATGTAGGCTTTTCTGTTGCCAATAATCAAGCCATGGAGCAGGCACAAGGCAAGTATCAACTTATTTTAAACCCAGACACGGTGGTAGAAAAAGACACCTTAAAATTATGTTTTGAGTACATGGAAAAAAATGATGATGCAGGCGCCTTGGGCGTGCGCATGATTGATGGAAAAGGGAAGTTTTTACCCGAATCTAAACGAGGACTGCCCACACCGCAAGTGGCTTTGTACAAAATGACCATGCTCAACAAATTCTTTCCTCAATCTAAAACTTTTGGTAAGTACCATCTCGGATTTTTGCCAGAAAATGAAACCAATGAGGTTGATATTTTATCAGGAGCATTTATGTTTATCCGCACCTCTGTTCTAAGAAAAATTGGCTATTTTGATCAATCCTTTTTTATGTATGGCGAGGATATTGATTTATCTTATCGCATAAAGAAAGCAGGCTATAAAAACATCTATTTTCCTCAAAGCACTATCATCCATTACAAAGGAGAAAGCACTAAAAAGAAAACGGTAAATTATGTCATCACCTTCTACAATGCCATGATAATTTTTGCTAAAAAACATTATACCGGAAGTTATAAAAATGGTATGGTGGCTTTTGTTAAAATGGCCATTTGGGCTAGGGCCAGTATTGCGCTGTTGCAAAGACTTTTAGAAAAATTATGGGTTCCATTGTTAGATTTTGCATTGCTTTTTATCGGCTTCTTCTTTCTAGCCAAATATTGGGAAATCTACAACCGATTTGTGCCTCAATACTATCCAGAAATTTATTTTTCAGTACACTTACCCGTTTATGTTTTTTTAATTTTAATGGCGGTAAAGCTAAGTGGTGGATATACCTTCCCCTACAAATTATACCGCTCTCAAAGGGGTGTTTTAATAGGCGCTTTGTTGCTAATGGCGGCTTATGGGCTGCTGCCTAAAGAGTGGCAATTTAGCCGTGCCATTGTGCTTTTGGGGTCTTTGTGGAGTTTAATTGCCATTAGTATTTCTAGACTATTTGCGCATTATTTAAAAACCAATACTTGGGAGTTAGATGTATCAGAAAATCAAAGAGTAGCCGTTGTTGCAGACCATGACGAGTATTTGCGGGTAAGCAGTTTAATCAATAAAATGGGTAAGCAAAGCAAATTAATTGGTCAAATATTTCCTGATGAAACCGCTAATGACAACAGCACTCTGGGCAATATTGCACAATTGGAAGAAATACTAGAAATCTATAGAATAAACGAGCTTATTTTTTGTGCTAAAAATGTCGCATCCAATACGATTATAGCTTTGATGAGTAGCCTTAGCACTAAAAAAATTAAGTTTAGAATGGTGCCAGAAGGTGTAAATTATATGGTGGGCAGCCATTCTAAAAACAGTCCCGGTGAACTTTTTTCCATTGATGTAAAATTAGCATTAAGCGATGAGAACAATCAACTAAAAAAACGCATATTAGACCTGGTGTTCTCCTTTATTTATCTTTTATTTTCCCCTTTAACACTTATCAAACCTTGGCGAATACCGCAAGTTCTAAAAAATATTTTTAGCTTAATGCTTGGTAGAGTTACTGCAGTTTCATACTTCCCTGCGGGCAATGTTAGCACCCTACCCAAACTAAAAAAAGGATTGCTTTACCCGTCCAATCTTATCACTGCCGAAACAGATCTTCAAACCATAGAAAGGGTTAACTTTTTATATGCAAAAGATTATAAACCTGGTTTTGATATTGAACTCTTTTTAAAGAATATCAGTGCATTGTTATTTAAAATTTAGTATTATTGCCTATGCTTGCTAATAACTATCCCGTTGAAAAAGGTTTTAAAAGTCTGCATCACTTTCTTTTAAATGCCGCTAACTCCATTCACAGTATAGATGACAATTACCTTTGGGTAAAATTGGAGGATAAATATGAACCCATAACCTATAAAACAACGTTGGCAAAAATTGATGCCATTGCCACTTGGTTTCTAAAACAAGGTTTGGTTCATGGCGATAAAGTTGCTGTAATCCTTGAAAATTGCCCTGAATACATTTTTATAGATCAAGCATTGATAAAAATTGGGTGTGCCAATGCCAGCATTTACCCCACCTTAACACCAGAAGAAACTGCTTATATCATTAATGACAGCGACAGTAAAATGGTGGTTTTAGGAAATCCATTTTTGTTAAAAAAGTTCCAAAAAGTTAAGGCATCTTGCCCCAATATTAGTCAAGCCATTCTTAATTTTGAACCTAAGGAAACGGAGGAAGATACCATCACCCTAACCGAACTGATTGAACAAGGAGAGCAATTATTACCCCAGTTTGAGACCCAATTGGCAGAAAGGTTTCAGGCCGTTGATCCGCATGATTTAGCAACACTTATTTATACTTCTGGCACAACAGGCGTCCCTAAAGGGGTAATGTTAAGCCATTGGAATTTTGCCAGTAACTGTTTTGATGCCAATGAGTTATGCCCTGCAATTAATGAAAACGATCGGTTTTTGTCCTTTTTGCCTCTGAGTCATGTTTATGAAAGAATGGTAACGTATTATTTAGGCAGTTATTTGGGGTGTCAAGTGGCTTTTGCAGAGTCTATAGAAAAAGTTTCGCAAAATGTGAACGAAATACAACCCAGTGTTTTGGCATGTGTTCCTAGATTGTTAGAAAGAATTGAGGAAAGGGTAAGAGCCAATGCCACCTCTGGAAGCGCCATCAGCAAAAATATATTTTTATGGTCGTTAAAGGTGGGAGAAAAATACCGCAAAACAAAAGACGCTCAAACCAAGCTCAATTTACTGTTGTCCTTGCAGCATCAAATAGCACACACATTAGTTTATAGCAAAATACATAAAAAATTAGGGGGGAAGTTGAGGCTTTTTATAAGCGGTGGTGGTGCTTTACCCAAGCATGTTGCAGAGTTTTTTGGGAATATTGGTATGCGTGTTCAAGAAGGATATGGACTAACGGAAACCAGTCCTTTTGTTTCTGTCAATGAGTTTCATCATCAGGTTTACAGTACCACAGGTCGTGTGGGGCCCAGACAGGAGGTGGCTATTCAGAACACTGATACCAAGGAGATTATTACAATTCAAACTTACGATAGTTACCAACCCCATTTTGAAAGTGATGAGGGTGAAATATTGGTAAAAGGACCGAACATTATGGGCGGATATTACAACAAACCAGAAGAAACAGCTGCTGTTTTTGATGAGGATGGATGGTTTCATACGGGTGATGTGGGCAAGTTTGATCAAGGTTATTTGCGCATTACGGACCGTATTAAAAATATGTTTAAAACCTCTTTGGGCAAAAATGTTTATCCCACACCCGTGGAAAATAACTATTTGAAAAGTCATAAAATTGAGCAAGTGTTTTTAATAGGAGACAAGCGTGAATTTATTACTGCCCTTATCGTTCCCAATAAAGATTTGTTAAAAAAGACTTTCAACCTGGAGGAAAGCTTTTTTGAGGAGGAAAATTCAATTATAGAAAATGAAGCCATGATTTCATGGATTAATGAGGATATAAAAATGCTCTCCAATAACCTCGCTAAATTTGAACGCATTAAGTCGTTTAAACTAAAGCGAATTCCCTTATCCATTGAAAACAATGAACTCACGGTAACCTTAAAACCAAAACGTTCAGTGATTGAAGAAAAATATAAACAATATATCGAGGAAATGAATCGATAATTTTTTTTTAGTTGGATATAATGTACTTTTTTTGTCTCCTACTTGTTACCTTTGCAACACTCAATAGCTAGAAAAAAATTGCCTGAATATTTTAATTATTTAATTATCACAACGTTAGTAATTGTTTTAGCCTTAGTGTATTTAAGGATGGCTAAATGGCTAAACATTACTGATAATCCGGGTGGACGCAGCAGCCATACTCAGGTTACCTATACAGGTTTGGGAGTAATTTTTCCTTTATCGCTATTGGTCACACCACTTTTAGTAGCTACCTCTCCAGCTACAGGTCCTTTTTTCATCATTGGATTGATGATATTGGCAATAATTTCTTTTATCGATGACATGATCTTTGTAAAACACTCCGTTCGGTTTGTTTTCCAACTATTTGCCTTGGTAATAATGGTTATAGAAATGCCCTTGGGCTATGGTGTACTTGGTTTGCTACCTATTTACGCCTCTGCCATTGTGTTTGGCGTGGGTGTTATCAATGCCTATAATTTTATGGATGGCATTAATGGTATGCTAGGGCTTAATGTATTGGTTACACTGCTTAGTTTTTGGCTGCTTAATGACATTTTGCCTGCTCAAAACGGTTTGCCACTGCATTTTGTTGATTCCAGAATGTTATTTGCCATTAGTGTAGCCATTATTGTATTTCTGTTTTATAATTTCAGAACAAAAGCTAAATCCTTTGCGGGAGATGTGGGTGCCATTTCTATTGGATTTATTATCCTTTATCTGATGTTTTTGCTCCTTTTAGAAACTCAAAATTTTGCTTATCTTTTACTATTTATTGTGTTTGGAATTGATGCTGGCGTTACTGTTTTTTATAAAATAATTTTGAGAGAAAACATTTTTGTTCCGCACCGTGATTTCTTATTTAAAAAACTGGTGCATATTGCCAAAATGAAACATTTGCGGGTCAGTGCAATTTATGCTTTGATTCAATTAACTGTTTCAATGACAACCATTTTGCTATTTAGAAACATACCAAAATCTACCCAAATAGGGGTCTTATTTATTGGTATAGTGGGCTTTGTTTGGGTTTATATATATTTCAGAAATAAATTTACCAAAAAACGCCATGAGCCATCTATTGATAAAAAAAAATCACTCAAGGCCACTTACAAACGTATTTCTTAAAGATTCTTGGTTCAATAAAAGCAATTATTCTTTACCATTCGGCTGATGGTGAATTTTGCTCCCGCCCTGTTTATTACCGCAACATTGGGTATTACCATAGGTAAGAAAAGGCCATAATAACCCAAATTACCCTGCCCAATCTTCTCTGTCCAAACTGCGATATTGGATAGCTTCAGCTAAATGCTCAACCTCTATGTCTTTAGAAGCAGCAAGGTCTGCAATAGTACGTGACACTTTTAAAATTCTATCATAAGCCCTTGCAGAAAGGTTTAACCTGTTCATAGCGGCTTTTAGCAGGGCTTGCCCTGCTGATGAAATGGGGCAAACCTCCTTTACCTGATTGCTGGGCATTTGTGCATTGCTATGCACTCCCTCTTGCCCATCAAATCTATCAACTTGAATGGCCCTGGCTTTGATAACCCTTTCGCGCACATCACTACTGGTTTCCGCAGCTTTAGACCTGCTTGCCAACTCATCAAAACTAACCGGTGTAACTTCTATATGAATATCAATTCTATCCAACAAAGGACCACTAATTTTAGAGAGATAACGTTGAACCGTTCCAGGAGCGCAAACACATTCCTTGTCAGGATGATTATAATAGCCACATGGGCAAGGATTCATACTGGCTACTAACATAAAACTGCTGGGATATTCTACCGTAAAATTTGCCCTTGATATGGTCACTTTTCTTTCTTCTAAAGGTTGTCGCATTACCTCTAAAACAGATCTTTTAAACTCTGGTAATTCATCTAAAAACAATACGCCATTATTTGCCAAAGATATTTCTCCCGGTTGCGGAACATTTCCACCGCCCACCAATGCAATATCACTAATGGTATGGTGCGGTGAGCGAAACGGACGGGTACAAACCAAACTGCTGTTATCTCCTAGTTTACCAGCCACCGAATGTATTTTGGTGGTTTCTAAGGCTTCATACAAACTCATGGGTGGTAATATGCTAGGCAACCTTTTTGCCAACATAGTTTTGCCAGCTCCGGGTGGGCCAATCAAAATAATGTTATGTCCTCCGGCTGCTGCAATTTCCATCGCACGCTTGATGTTTTCCTGTCCTTGCACATCGCTAAAGTCACTGGTAAACCTATCCTGACTTTTGGCAAAATCTCCTCTTGGGTCAGAGATAACCTGCTCCAAAGTATCTTCACCATTTAAAAAAGAAATAACCTCCTCTAAATTGCTAGCACCAAAAACTTTTAAGTCTTTTACTATGGCGGCTTCTTTGGCGTTCTGTATTGGGATTATAAATCCTTCAAATCCCTCTTTTTGTGCTTGAATAGCGATGGGCAATGCACCTTTTATGGGCATTAAACCCCCATCCAAACTCAGCTCACCCATAATCAAGTACTTGGAAAGCACATCTACTTTTTCAATTTCTCCTGATGCTGCCAAAACTCCTACAGCCATAGTCAAATCATAAGCCGAGCCTTCCTTTTTCATATCGGCAGGAGCCATGTTGACCACTATTTTTTTGTGTGCGTAGTCAAAACCTAAATTTCTAAAGGCCGTTTCCATACGCAACCAACTCTCCAAAACTGCCTTGTCCGGCAATCCCACTAGGTTAAAACCCGGTTTCCCTGAGCCTGTATTGGTTTCTACGGTGATGGTAAAAGCATCTACACCATAAACGGCAGCCCCATAAGTTTTAACAAGCATTGCGCAAAGATAGCGATAATGTTATGCTTTTTTTGGGGTAAAATAATGGTTATTAAATCCCATTTAAACCAAAATTTATTTAACAAGGCATTCCAATCACCTGCACAAAAAAAAGCCCCACCAACTGTTTGGTGGGGCTTTGCTATAAATTTAATTTGATTATCCTTCTTTATTATCTTCAGTGGCTTCGCCTTCTGCTGCGCCCTCTTCACCTTCTGCAGTTTCAGCCGCTTCTGGCTCTTCCATTCCTTTAGCAACTGCTCTACTGGTTTTAACAGATAGAATAGCATTGGCTGCTGCATCTAAAATTTCTACATTAGGAATAGACACAACCTCTACTTTCACAGATTGACCAATTTTCACACCGTCAATGCTTACTTCCACAAAATCAGGAATATCTTGAATCAATCCTTTTACTTTCATTTGGGCAATTTTTATAATCAATTTACCACCTTCTCTAACTCCTGGAGAATCTCCAACTACTTTTACAGGAATATTCAAGATAACTGGTGTTTTATCATCAATTCTTAAAAAATCTGCATGTAAAATAGCTTCTGATACCGGATGAAATTGCATGTCTTGCAAAATGGCATCATAAGTAGTGTTTTCAACATCCAATCTTACTTTATAAGTGTTTGGAGTATATACTAAGTTTTTAAAATCAGCATGATACACAGAGAAATTTAAGTTCTCTACCTCTTTTTTTCCGTAAAGAATACATGGCACAAGTCCAGTAGCTCTCACTTGTTTAGTAGCAGCTTTTCCTAAATTGCTTCTTGTTTCTCCTTTTAACAATATCGTTTTCATTTTATAATTTATTTTTAACTATTTAACTTTAAAGTGGACTGTAAATGTATTTGAGACTTAAATAAGGTACTGATAGAACCAAACTCATGTACATTTCTAATAGCCTTGCTGAACAATGCAGCTGTGCTCAATACTTTTAATTTCTCTACTCTTTTCTCTACTGGAATGGTGTCTAACACAATCAATTCTTCTAATTCAGAATTGGTTATATTTTCAAAAGCTTTGCCCGATAAAACCGGGTGCGTACAAACCGCTCTAACACTTATGGCTCCTTTTTCCTTTAATAAGGATGCTGCCTTGCATAGGGTGTTTGCTGTATCCACTAAATCATCAACCAGCACTATATTTTTACCCGTTACATCACCAATTACGGTCATGCTGGCAATCTCATTGGCTCTTTTTCTTTCCTTATCACAGATAACCATATCCGCATTTAATGCCTTGGCATACTCTCTATTTCTGTATGATGCGCCAATATCTGGAGCAGCAATACACAAATTTTCAAGATTTAAACTCTCAATATACGGAACAAATATTACCGAAGAATCCAAGTGATCTACTGGAATACTAAAGAAACCTTGAATTTGAGGAGCATGTAAATCCATGGTCATTACCCTATCTGCACCCGCTGTGGTAAGAATATCTGCAATTAATTTAGACCCAATAGAAACCCTCGGCTTATCCTTTCTATCTTGTCTGGCATAGCCAAAATAAGGGATAACTGCTGTAATGTAACTGGCACTTGCACGCCTGGCAGCGTCAATCATCAAAAGCAATTCCATTAAATTATCAGAAGGAGCATAGGTGCTTTGGATGATAAATACATCGCAGCCTCTAACCGACTCGTGAAAATTGGGTTGCATTTCGCCATCAGCAAATCTAGAAATAGTAACCTCTCCTAAGTTTTGACCGTAATCTGCGGCAATTTTTTCTGCCAAGCCCAAAGAGCCTGTTCCTGAAAAGATTTGTACCTTATTTAAAATTGCCATTTTTTACTACTATCGTTAAAAAAAGGCCTGTTGAACACGCCTTTTCTTGTTGTTTCCTTATTTTGTTGCCCGAGGTGGATTCGAACCACCACAAACTGCACCAAAAACAGTTGTCCTGCCATTAGACGATCGGGCAAAATAGGAGTGCAAAAATACAAAATTTTGCTTTATTTGCAATATGTTAATAAAAAAGACTTTAAATTTTACATTGCGATTCCATTAATTTGATTGTCAATGTGTTGTGTATAAATATTGAAATCTGTTTTGCCCACTAACTATGCCATACCCGTTTGAAACATTAGAAAATACATTGATATAATGCGCATTTGGGTCGGTACTAAAGAATTGTTGAGCAGTTAGGGTGCGATAATATTTAAAGAGACTTTCTTCTATTGCATCTACCCTAAAAATTACCTCCTTGGCTTTCTGTGCCTTTATCCCAACACTAAAGTCAGCTTCAAAAATTTGCCCATCTGTCTTATCATCCCTCAGTAAAAAAGCATTGGTTGCATAATTATACTCATTAACAAACAGCCCTATGTTGTTATTGGTCATGGCCTTGTTAACCCATTTATAAACCGTATCAAACCCACCTGCCTTAGGTTTTATACTAAAAATTTCATTGGCAATACAGGTAAAACGATAATAGTTGTTGTAACCCAAACTGTCCTTAATTTTAATTCGCAACCTTAAAACAGTATCCCCCAATTGACTGAAAACAGAGGTATCTACACTTAAAATTTGGGGTTTGGAAGGAATGCAGGCAATCCCTTGACTATTGCCGTAAGAAGAGTTAAATTTGAAACTATAACAGCTATTTTCTATAGCCAAGGCATTAGAAAAATATGCCCCATTTGGACTCAACAATTGATAAGCAATTTGATTATTGTTAGCATCAAAAACCTGCATAGAGGCATTTCCTATAGGTTTGAAACTATCATTGCTCAATACAGCAACAGTTTCATATAAGTAGCCGCCCAAAGCACTGTCTGCGGTAACAATAACATTTACCACATTTCTTGTTGGCTGTTTCGGAATTTCAATTTCCACCACCTTTTGGCATTGAGAAAAACCCACTATGCACCAAACGCCAATTGCTATGTTTTTAATTAAATTCAATGCGGTAACTTATAGATGGTAAAATAGGCAGTAGGGAAACCTGAATAAAAGCTCTGTTGCCGTCCTTGTCTGTGCCAGGGGTAATATAAAACGGGTTTTGCCTATTATAAACATTGTTGAGAGAAATACTAAAGGTACGCAAATATTTTGTTCGCTGCTTGTAAAAATTTACCACAAAATCAAGTTTATGATAATCTGAAACCCTATTGCTATTACGAGCACCATAGATATAAACATCTTGATAGGGGTCTTTAGAAGCACTGGGATATCGGGCGATGGGTAAGGTTATTGCATTGCCTGTAGCATAAACCCAAGTAACAAAAAAATCAACTCTTTTGCTGATGGCATGATTGATTACAACACTGATATCATGCCTTCTGTCAAACTTAAAAGGATACGCTCTGCCGCTATTGATGCTGTCAAACTTTCTGTTGTTCTTACTAATAGTGTACCCAAGCCAACCGGTTGTTTTCCCTATTTTCTTTTCAATTAAAAATTCTGCTCCATAAGCTTCTCCCTCGCCTTGAACAAATTTATCCTCCCATTTTTTTGATAAGCCAACGTATTCAGTACCGTCTGCATAATCAACTAACTGATTCATTTTTTTATAGTACAATTCTACATTAAAATTTACACGCTTTTTTATTTTTTGAATTTGAAGACCATATTGGTCAGCATATTCAGGCTTTAGATTTTTGGTAACAGGCAACCATAAATCAACAGGCAAGCCAATGGTATTGTTACTGGCAAAATGCAGATATTGCGTGGTTCTTGAATAGGAGGGTTTAAAATACCACTGATTTTTGGTTTTGCAGTTAAGGCTAATCCTGGGTTGAGGATTGTAATAATTAACTGTTGTGGTATGATAACTACTATAGCGCAGCCCAGCATTGACGTATAAATGAGAATTTATCTCATAACGCATATCACTATAAACATAAGCTTCATTGGCAAATACCTTGGGGTCATTCAAATTAATGGGGCTATTAACAACACTATTTTGCAAAATACTGTATTGACTTGTTCCCGGCATAAAACTGTGATAAGTATATCCCAAGCCATATTTCAGCCTCAATTTTTGCCCAATCCAATGTGTGATACCATGATTTGAGGACACATTAAAAACATCAGAATTGTATTTATACTCACTGCTATAATCCTCCACTGAAACTGACAGGCTATCAATTTTTCTGCTGTATTCAATGCTGTTGTTGTAGCCAAAATACGAAAAGTAAACATTGGACTCCAAAAATACATTCTTCTTTAATTGTGATTCAAATCGCAAATTAATCAACTGATTGTTCCAACCCAATCCTTGTTGGCTTGTTTCTGTAAAACTTTTGTCATTAATATCTTTCAGCTCAAATTTACTTTTATTAAATCCTTTGTCTTGTGAAGAAAAAAGTGTCATTGAAATTTTATTTTTTTTATTTAACCTATGTGTAATTCCAATTACGGCATCATAAAAATAAAAACCCGTGCTGGTGTTGTTCGCAATTAAAGGAGTTACCACTAAATCAAAATAACTTCTTCTCAAAGAAATGAGATAAGTAGTTTTAGGTGAGGAAATAGGGCCATTGGCACTTACACTTGCAGCAACAGGACTTATGGTAAAGCTTAAATTATGTCTGTATTGGTTGCCTTCTTTCAAATCTACCGCTAAAATAGAAGACAATCTACCACCTTTATCAGCCTCAAAACCAGATTTTTGCAAAGATATATTTCTTACTGCATCGGCATTAAAAGGAGAATACAAGCCCAACAAATGACTTGGGTTAAATAGCGGTGCCCCATCCAAGGTTACTAAATTTTGATCGGGACTGCCGCCTCTTATATATAATCCATTGTTTCCTTCTGTTCCCTTGGATATTCCAGGCAGGTAGGTTAACGGTTTTATAGGGTCATATTCGCCCAAAAAAGGTGGTAAAGACTTTAATTTATTACCCGGAATTTTTAATAACCCAACATCATTTTCAGATAAAATTGACTTATTCTCACCAGGGCCTAAAGTCAATAGCTTTATTGATTTTGGCCTGGGCAATACAATTACTAAAAAAGTATCCTTGGTGGTGCTGATGGTTTTTGTGATAGCACTTTTAAACCCCGATAAACAAACAATGCTAAAACTGTCTCTGGGGGGCGCTATAAAAGAAAAGTAGCCCAGATGATTGGCACGATATACCTGATTTGAATTTTCTAAATAAATAAAGGCATCCGCTACAGACTCACCCGTTGAGTCCTCAATAATAAATCCAGAAATAGTTCTTTTTTCTTGGCTTATTTGCTTTTCAAGTCCTTTAAAAACAATGGTATTTCCTATAACTTTATAGCGACTATCTGTGCGTTCAGCAATTTTATCAAGCAGTTGTTGCACTGCCCAAATACCTTTTCTAACCCTAACTTTTTTTCCTGCAAATTGCTCATTCAAGTAACTAAATTCCAATTGCGTTGTGATAGAAAGCGTGTCCAGCAACTCAATCGGGTTGCGATAAGTTTTGCGCAACTCAATTTGTTGTGAAAGATTTTGTTGCGCCCAAAGCTGCTGATGAATCAGCATAAAAAACAACAACAAACAAATACAACTTTTTGTATGCATTGACCTTATAAGGATTTAATTTTTTCTTTAAGGTACTCAATCTCATCCCTGTACTTGGCAGCATCCATAAATTCCATTTCTTTGGCGGCTTTTAACATTAACTTTTCCGTTTTATCCAATAGTTTTTTCAGCGCATCTTTATCGCCATAGATAGCGGCTGGCTCTGCTGCGATGCTGTAATCATCTTCTTTAATTTCATAAATATTGCCTTTGGATTTACCAGCATTTGCTACAGAGGTTTGCCCCATGATGTCTTGGTGTGATTTTAAAATAGTTCGGGGTGTAATGCCATGTTTCAAATTATAGGCCATCTGCTTTTCTCTTCTGCGATCAGTTTCCTCGATGGTTTTGCGCATACTTTCTGTCATTTTATCTGCGTACATCACCACTTTTCCTCGCACATTTCTTGCTGCCCTACCAATGGTTTGTGTCAATGCCCTTTCCGAACGCAAAAAGCCTTCCTTATCTGCATCTAAAATGGCTACCAATGAAACTTCTGGCAAATCTAAACCCTCTCTCAATAAATTTACGCCTATCAACACATCAAAAATACCCAATCGCAAATCTCTCAATATTTCAACCCTTTCAATGGTTTTAATTTCACTGTGGATATACCTGCATTTTATGCCCGTATTGGCCAAGTATTTAGCCAATTCTTCCGACATCCTTTTGGTTAAAGTGGTAACTAAAACCCTATCGCCCATTAAAATTCGCTCATCTATTTCTTCCATCAAATCCTCCACCTGCTTGGTGCAAGGCTTTACTACAATAACAGGATCTAACAAGCCTGTTGGTCTTATTAACTGCTCTACCAAAACGCCCTCTGATTGTGCAATTTCATAATCTGCAGGGGTTGCACTTACATAAATTACTTGATTAACTACACGTTCAAACTCCTCAAATTTTAAGGGACGATTATCCAAAGCAGCCGGAAGCCTAAATCCATAATCTACTAAATTCGTTTTTCTTGACCTATCGCCACCGTACATCGCCTTTATTTGGGGCATGCTAGCATGACTTTCATCAACAAACATCAAAAAATCTTTAGGAAAATAATCTAACAAGCAAAAAGGACGTTCACCAGGGTTTCTTTGGTCAATATACCTGCTGTAATTTTCAATTCCTGAGCAGTATCCCAATTCTCTAATCATTTCCAAATCAAAAGTAACCCTGTCTTCCAAACGTTTGGCTTCTAAATGCTTTCCTTCTGATTTGAAATAGGCTACTTGCGCTACCATGTCATCTTGAATTTTTAGAATAACATCTTTCAATCTATCTTTGGGTGAAACATACAAATTGGCTGGATAAATAACTACTTGTTCTTGTTTCTCTATCACAGCACCCGTTTCTGGAATAAAGGATGAAATTTCCTCTATTTCTGAACCAAAAAACTCCACCCGATAAGCAAAATCATTGTATGCCAAATAAATATCAACGGTATCTCCTTTTACCCTAAAATTCCCTCTTTTAAAATCAGCAGTGGTTCTGCTATACAAAGCATCTACTAAGGAATATAACAATTGATTTCTGCCAATTTTCATCCCTACTTTTATGTTGACAATGCTTTTTTCAAAATCACTGGGATTTCCTGCACCATAAATGCAAGAAACCGAGCTTACCACAATAATATCTCGCCTGCCAGAAAGCAAGCTGCTGATTGTACGCAGACGCATTTTTTCAATCTCTTCATTGATATTTAAGTCCTTTTCAATGTAAGTGTTGCTTGAAGGGATAAAGGCTTCTGGTTGATAGTAATCGTAATAAGACACAAAATATTCCACCGCATTGTTTGGAAAAAACTGTTGAAACTCGCCAAACAATTGCGCCACCAAGGTTTTGTTATGACTTAAAATTAAGGTAGGGCGTTGTACCTTTTCAATAACATTGGCCATGGTAAACGTTTTACCAGAACCAGTAACACCTAACAAAGTTTGTGCATCTACTCCATCTTCTAAGCCTTGCACCAACTGCTTGATAGCGTTGGGTTGGTCCCCAGTAGGTTGAAAGTCTGAAACAATATTAAAGTTAGGCATGAATTATTGCAAAACTAAGGAGAATATGAGTAAAAATGGGTATTATTTTGTAATAAATACAATATCAATTTTTGGCTAATAAGAATGGAAGAAATGAAGTTTTACAATTTTATGGGCTGCGGGACCCAAAAGCCCAAGGGCTCCTTCATTGAGCAGAATGCAAACGATTCGAATTGTTTTAATTAATTTTGAAGGCAACATTTACTTTTGTAAAGGTGTCTAAAAGACCATTGAGTTTCAATACTAAAATATCAACCCCTAAATTTTGGGTGGCATTTATAGCTGTCTTACTGCTTTTTATAAGCACGCAAAGCCTTGATGCCCAAAAAAAATTATTGGGTGGTGATATTTCTTATCAGCATTTGGACAGCAACAAATACAAGTTTAGGCTTAATTTATACAGGCCTTGTCAAGATTCTGCCTTGCCCAATACAGTGAATGCTTTTGCATTAAGCAATGCTTTAAATAAATATGACTCTCTTATTTTTAGCAGAGATAGTATAAAAGAAAACAACAATATTTGCCGCAGTGGTACTTCACCCTGCTTGCCACAAAACACCGCTGCCACTGCTGTGGGAATGGAAATTCATTATTACAGTTGTACCATCAATTTTAACGATAGCCTTTACAAGGATTGGTTGGATTCTGGGGCTTGTAAAATTTATATTAATTACACCCGTTTTTCTCAAACTTATGGTTATGATGATATTGGAGATTCTTTTTTAAAGCTATTTACCTATATCAATTTTTGTAATTTAAGAAAGTGTAAAGACACCACCAATCAGGGAATTGTATATAATCCGCCACCAAATAGTTATCTGAACTGCAACACCCCTTTTAGATATAATATGGGTGGAACCACTTTGGATAATGATTCATTGATGCACTTCACTTCATGTTATAAACCAATTTTTTCAAGGAGAAACTGCTCAACAAATGGCTATTTCAATTATTTAACCACTTATTGTCCTTTTGGGTTTCCTAATCCTTGTGCTGCAATACCTGATGCCAGCCCTCCCATTGGGATGTTTTTTGATACCTTTAATGCAGATTTAATTTTTATGCCCACGAATTGCTCAGAGGTTGGGCAATTTTACAATTTTAGCGAAGAATGGAGAAAAGACACCAGTGGCATTAAGCAATTAATTGGCTTAACCTCTAGATTCATCATTTTTATTGTGGACAGCTTTGGCACCAATAACCCTCCAGAAATACTGCCCAAATACAATTATAGCGTCTGCGAAGGAGAAGAACTTTGTTTTGATATAAGAACCAAAGATGTTGCCACCAAATTGCCACCGCCTGCAAGTCAGCCTGCACCCGATACTACTTATTTGTCGTGGTCTAACAACATAGCCAATGCCACTTTAACTTATAAAGACAGCACCGCAAGAGAAAAAACAGGTCGCTTTTGCTGGACACCCCCTATTGGGACAGCAAGAACTTTGGCTTATCAGTTTACGGTTACCGTGTCAGATTCAGCCTGCCCACGAGCAGAAAAAAGCAGCAGAAATTTTGATATTATTGTAAATCCAAAAGCATGGCCAAAATCCAATATTCAGCTTTCCAATTGTGGCAAAGCCGTTTTTAGCGGCAATGATTCTATAGCAGCTATATTTTTTAGCGAATGGGAAATATATAATCCTAAAGACAGTCTTATTTATAAAGGTAAAAAACATAAAGACTCCGTCATAATTATTAGAGAAGGCGGCAATTATACTTTTAAATATACCAGCACTAATTTGCAAGGCTGTTCCAAAACAAAAACAGACACCATTTTTATTCCTCCGTACTTAAATGCTGTAATGCTTTCAGATACTAGCGGATGTTTAAATGATACCATCAAACTATTTTCTCAACCCATCAATGCCATTGGAAAAATAAAATATACTTGGAAAGATGAAAATACAGGGAAGGTTATTGACAGTTTAAGTTTTTTAAACCTGAGATTAAAATACATTAATACCATTAGTCTTCAGATGCAAGACAGCCTTGGATGCTCTGTTTCAGATACTTTTTCTGTAAAAATAAACCAACCTTATGGTCCAGAGATAGGGGCAGATTTGCGCATCTGTGCATCTGATAGCATTCAATTATCCGTAAAAAACCCTGGCGTAAAAATTAAATATTTATGGAGTACGGGCGATACCACCACTAAAACAAAGTACTTGAATAGGAACAACACGTACACCCTTAATACCACCGACAGCAATGGATGCCACGGTACTGACAGCCTTGCTTTAAATGTCAATCAGCCCGTTGTGGCATTGCCAGGTAATGATGCAACGGTTTGCTATAACACACGCTATACCCTTCAAGCGCGTGATAGTAGTTACCCCAATGTATCGCAAACTTGGTATTGGTATGATTTGGATAACAACATTCTAATAGCTGCGCAAAAGTCATTTTCAATACTTTTAACAAGCAATAAAAAGTACCGTTTGCTCACCAATCAAATAGAAGGAAAGTTATTGTGTAGGGATGATGATACCATTGCATTAACGGTTCAATATCCCGATACTTTGAGCCTGCAAAATTCTGTTTCCTTTTGTTTCTCAGATAGTTTTGTGGATTTAGATAAGGCATCAAAAAGTAGCGTTTTAGGAAGCAAATGGAGTTTGATTGGATTTAATAGTAACTCACCAAGCAGCCCATCTTTTAATGCAGCAGAGAAATTGATTATAGACAGTGCAATCCTATATCCCTTCAACAGCCCGGGGCAGTATCAGCTTTTAGCTACAAATACCCGTTCTGGCTGCGTGGCAAAAGACTCTTTTATGGTCATCGTTAACCCTGCACCAAATTTGGTTCTCCAAGAACTGGATACCCTTTGTTTTGGAGAAGCGTTAAAACTAAAAGCCATCACTACGGTAGATAGTTGGTATGGCACAGGGGTAATAAGGGACAGTTTTTTTACCCAAAATGCAACCGCACTAAACAATAGCCAAATCTATTATGGCCCTCATAAAATTTATGCAACATATACAGACCCAAACACGCATTGCACGTCCTTTGATTCTATAGATGTGGTGATTAAGTCACAACCTTTGCTATCAATTATAAACCCAAACCCTAGCAGTATTTGTGCGGGAGAACAGATCAATTTAAAGCTATCCAATACCAGAAATGATGGTCAGTTTATTTGGAAAACCTTTGGTGATGGAAGTTTTAGCAACAATTTGGACACGGTTACAACTTATACCCCAAGTATTAATGAGATAAACCAAGGATCAACTTCAATTTTTGTTACCACCCAATCAACAAGCTATAATTGCCCCATAGACAGCCTGAAATTGGATATCGTAATACATCCTTTACCCATCATAAATATTGAAGTAGATAAAATGCAAGGATGCCAACCTTTGATTACTTCTGCCAAAATTAAAGGCAACATCGATTCTTTTAGGTATCAATGGACAAGCTCGGAAGAAACATCCAATAGCCAAAAACCTACTTTTACCTTCAATAAATTGGGCTATGGATTGATAAACCTTGTGTTGGAAGATAAAAGAACTGCCTGTAAAAACAGCGCAACCTTGGATTCTATAATTGTGCATGAACTGCCAAAAGCATCCTTTAAAATATTGCCCGACCCTACTGTATCCGACCATAATTTAGTGTTCAATTTTATCAGCACAGCCACAATTGGCAAGGGAAATATTAGCAATTACCTTTGGGGTTTTGAAGATGGCTCAACGGATACAGGCCTTGCTGTTAAACACAGTTACGCTAACAAAGTTGGACAATATTGGGTAAAACATTCGGTAATCTCCAATGAGGGATGTCGTGCAGATACCAGTTTAACGCATCCAATATCCATTGTAGAAACATTTTATGCTCCCAATGCCTTTTCACCCAACAATGACGGCCCATGGCAAAACAATAAATATACGGTAAACGCCATAGGGTTTAAAGAATTTAGTATCAACATTTACAATCGTTGGGGAGAATTGATTTACCAAAGTAAGGATGCCATAAACCATGGCTGGGACGGAAACTATTTAGGAAAACCCTGCCCTAGTGGAAGTTATTTCTGCATCATCAACACCACCACCCAAAACAATCTATTTGTGGGTAGAAAGATAAATATATTGCTGATACGGTAAAGAAAACATTTGAGGAGCAGCAACTAATATTGCCTTATCTCAGCTCAACAAGGGGTCATGACCCCTTGTGTTAGAAAACAAAAATATCAAACACTCACCTAAGAAAAAACCTGATAGGCTATCCATGCGCCACCATAAGCCAAGAAACCAAGATAAAGAAATTGAATAATCGGCCATTTCCACCCTGCGGTTTCCTTTTTCATTACCGCTATGGTACTAAAACATTGCAAGGCAAACATATAAAACACCAATAATGAAACGATGGTAGCGGTGGTATAAACTAAATTTCCCTGCTCATCTTTTGCCTTATGCAAACGCTCTACAATCCCATCATTTCCCTGCTTTTCAACTGCATAAATAGTAGATAAAGTACCAACAAATACCTCTCTTGCGGCAAATGAAGTGATAATGGCAATCCCTATTTTCCAATCATAACCCAAGGGTTTTACAACCGGTTCTATAGCCTTACCCAAATGCCCCGCAAAACTTTCGGCCATTAAATCTGCATTTTTGCTTTTGTTTAATTGTTCTTTTGCTGTGACAGACAGGTTGGGTTTATTCAATTCAACGGCATACGTATCTCTTACCTGCTGCATTTTGGCAGGCGGTCCAAAAGAAGCCAAAAACCATAAAATAATAGCAACCACCAAAATTACACCCCCTGCTCCTTTTATAAAATCTAAGGTCTTGTTCCAAGCATTGGTAATCACATTTCTTAAAACCGGTTTGCGGTATTGGGGCATTTCTAAAATAAAAAACCCTGTTTTATCCGTGGGCAAAATTTTCTTGAATAAAAAGGCAATCAGCATAGCCGCCACTAAGCCAAATATGTAAAGTCCAAAAAATATCAATCCCTTTTGGTTTACAACACTTGTATTTTTTACCGCCAACAAGGCAATGAGAATGGTATAGACGGGTAACCTTGCAGAGCAGCTGATGAGTGGTGTAACCATCAAAGTAATCAATCTATCTTTTTTATTGTTAATGGTTCTGGCAGACATCATGGCAGGGATGGCACAAGCAAAACCACCCACCAACGGAATAACAGATTTTCCACTCAAACCAAATTGACGCATCACAGAATCTAACAAATAACTAATCCTGCTCATATAGCCTGTATCTTCTAACAAGGTTAGAAAAAGATACAGCAAGGCAATTTGAGGAACAAAAACTACCACCCCTCCAATGCCTGGCACTATGCCATGGATCAATAAATTACTCAACCAAAAGTCTTGGGGTAATACTGTTTGTAATTGCCCACTAATTTTTTGAAACAAAATTTCTATCCACTCCATAGGTGGCGCTGCAATGGTAAAAAGCATTTGGAACAACAGAAACATGATGAACCCAAAAATAAAAAAACCACCCACTGGGTGCATAAATATTCTGTCCAACTTGGCAGTTAGCGGATTGGCAATGTTCTTTTTTGCTACCTTATTGAATAGTAAACTAACTTTTTGATAACTCTCAACCGTATATTTAGCTTTGGCTATATTATCCGCTTTATGAATTTCTAAAGCATTGACAGTTTCTTCATTAAAAAATGATGTGGTCTTTTTTTCCTTTACGATAGGTTTCAGTAATTTTAACAATTCCTGCCTTTCATCATTTTTTGCCGAATAGGTTATTACCGGAATTTTTAGCTGCTCTTCCAGCAGTTGCGGGCTGTATGACAGATTTTTTGATTCTACCGTATCCCACATATTGATTAGCAATACAACGGGAATATTTAATCGTGACAATTGGCTAAAATACAGCATATTGCGATACAATTGTTTGGCATCTGCAACATAAATTATCAAATCAATATCCTGATGATTTTTTATAATTTCTTGATTGGCAATTTCTTCCTCTTCAGATTTAGGAAAAATACTGTAGGTTCCTGGTAGGTCATACAAACTGTATTTTTTATTCTCTAAAAGCAATTGACCGACTTTAATTTCAACAGTTGTACCTGCCAAATTACTCACTTTCTGATTGAGGCCTGTTAGAGAATTAAAAATGGTTGATTTGCCACAATTGGGATTGCCTACTAAATAAATTTTTCCTTTCATTGAGTAAATTTATTCCATCACAACCTCTATCAATTCAGCCTCCTCTTTGCGCATGGCAATTAAACAGCCCTCAATTTCAAATACATAACTGTTGCCTCTAAGGGTTTTGTTGAGCAGTGTAATACTCGCTCCTTCCACAATACCCATTTCTATAAATTTCAGCGAACAAGGAGAATCAATCAGCTTTTTTACTTTAGCCTCTTTTTGTTTGATAATATGTGTTGCTAGTTTAACTTGCAAGGACTGCAAAGTTATGCTAACGTTATTAAAAAAGCACTACTTAAAATCATTCTAAATAAAAACATCCGTCATATATTTCGGATAATTTTTAGTGCAATAGTTTGTATCCCATTTTCATGCGAAAAATGGGAACTAAAAAAGTTTGTCTTTGTGCATACACAATTCCATTTTTAAAATCCTTTTGAATAACTTGATTTGGAACGACCGTTTCAAAATAAGTACCACCCAAACCAGCAGAAAGTTCCAAGAATAACCTTGTACTGCTTGAATTTGTTTGATAAATAACTTCAACTGCGCCACCATACCTTATTTTATGATGGTCTAATAATTGGTATTGATAATAAGCATTTCCTTTATACATGTTTTTAACCAGCAAGTAATCATTAATTTTTGCATTGGCATAATGCAATCCCAAACCAAGAAAAAACCTATGGTTATCATACGTTTCTGATAATAAATGTTGGTAGCGAAAGGATGTTAAAAAACCTTGCGCTTTTACTTCTTCATCCAATGAATATAAAATATACCCCGCACCAATTTCAAAAGATTTTGTGCGTTCTGCATCCAGATAAATATCGGAAGCCAAATTTATACTGGGGAAAGAAACAAAAGTTAAATCTAACAAAGTACCTTTTATGGTCAATCCCAATCTGGACTTTGGATCATCATCATTAAATGAATAAGAAAAATTACTTAATCCCATTAGGCTTATTAAAAAAAGCCATTTTATTCCTGACTTCATTTTATTGAACCGGCAAAAATGAAACTTGCTTGATATTAACAGAATCTGTGGTATAGTTGTATTGATAAACTCCTTTTGGACCCTGCAAAGTGAGTATTCCATCTTTGGCAATGGCATCCACAACATCAATATTTTCAATGGTTTTGGCAGTTTTAATGTCTAGTACATTGCTAATATTCAAAATCCTTAGACCAAAATTACCCTCACACAAGTAAATGTAATTTCCTTGAATAGCCAAGCCTTGTGGGTTATTGTAAGAATATTTTGCTATTTCTTTTGGATTCCTAATATTAGAGATATCCACTACATGCAACTCATTTACCCCTCTGGCACAGCGGTTTTGATTGCTTAAAGTTACAAAAGCAAAATTTCCTTTTAAGGCAACAGGGTCACAAGAAACAATATGTTCATATTTGCTAATATAGCTTGGGCTTTCAGGATTTGTAATATCATAAATTAATAAACCAGTGCTAGTCCCAAAAAACAAATATTCATTAACCACAATCGTTTCAATACCAGCGGGAAGTTGAACAGTCTTAATAAATTTAGGTTGCGCAACTACTGATACTTCGTAAATATACAAATGATCATTCTCAACTTTGTACATATAATTTTCATAAAATGCAAAAACTGCTAAAGAGCCGCTAGTGCTAGTGACCCCATCAGAATATTGATTTTGTTGTGCTTCTTTCTCACAAGCAGTATAAGTGATTGACACGCACAGCATTATTAAAATTAAATTTATTTTTTTCATAGTTTTATCTAAATGAATAGTAACATTTTACGCCTTCTATATTAATTAACTTCCAATCTACAATTCGACCCTTGCTTTCATCAGGACATTCAATATATATTTTGTTGCTATCATACCTTAATGATCTGCCCTGATGCCTTAACTTCCATTTCAATAAATCAAAGTCTTTTCTACCGCTGGTATCCAAAAGCAACCCTAACACTTGAATGCTGGGATAATTTGAAACATCAATGTAAATCAATCCTATAAAACCCTGCACATACAACACATCATTTTTTATTGATAAATTCTTCATTCCAGGAATTTGAATAAACCCTAAGGGAATAGGTGCCTTAGTAGTATCCTTATTGTCAAAAACATGCACACCACTGTCAGGCTCAACAATTAATAGATAAGTTTTATACAAGTAAATACTGCCACTTTTTTTAAGCGGCTGTGGTGGCATAGATTGTATGGAATTAACAATTGCTAAACTGTCATAATAAACAGGAGCATAACCCTCGGTTGACTTAGGCTGTGCATCATAATTATCTCTTTCTTTGCAGCCCACCATCATTGCAACTGCACACATTGTGAAAATAGTTCTACTTAAGATTTGAGATAAACACGATTGCATGGTTAAGAACAAAGATAAATTGTTTCTCCATAATTTCAAAGCCGTTTAATTCTACCCAAACACAAAAAAGAGTCCTTGAGAAAACATTTCTCAAGGACTCTTTGAATTATAACAAATCGGAGTTGTCTATTTCAGCACAACTAGTTTCAACGTTCCTACTGGTCTGTTGTCTTTGATTACATTGATAAAATAAACACCACTATTCCAATTGCTTGTGTTTATTTGTAAGGCATTGGCATCAATGGGGTTTTCAAAAGTAGCTACTTTTTTACCACTCACATCCACCACATCAAATTGCAATTTTCCAAATGCATCATCAAAGGTGTAAGCAATGGTTACATTAGTTTTTGCCGGATTTGGATACAAGGTAATGCTCGCATCTTCAAACTCTGCAACACTTAAATTCATGCCATCACAAGGTGGTAAAGAAATACATATTGTTTTGTAACATACTTTTCCTGTTGCCACTTCTGTTAGCACCACTTTAAAGCATATTATACCTCCAACTGATGGATTTGGTGTAAACAATGCACTAAACATTTGCATCCCGGCAGGAATTGGGTTTGGAGAAATGGTTCCAAATGTACCTGAACCAATTGGCAGAATAACCACATTGGCAGGCCCTGCAAACGGATTGAAAACAGTAACATCAATTCCATAAATCCACTGACCTGTTGCAGTTTGCTTTTTGCAAGTAGCGCAATATCCATACATTTCCAAAATACAACTATCCCTAGGGCATGGTTTGTATTGTTGTCTAACAGAATCTCTACAGGATTTTCCTGTGCTTGGGTCAAAGGCAGTGGCATAAATAGTTACAAAACCTGTTGTTGGAGGCAAATCTGTATAAGTGTAACAGATTGTTTGTGAACCATTGTTTATGGTAACAGGATTTGCTGTGAAGGATGAAGATGCAGCATTCAACGTCAAGGTTGAACCATTGCTACCGCCCCAAGTAATATTTAAGCAAACATAATATTGTGGGTTGCCGCTGCCATCATATCCTGCACATTCAAATTTTTCTACCTTGGTGATCAACTTGCAATTCTCAACAGGGCATTCTGGTAACCGAACACAATAGGTGGTATCACATTTCTTGATGGTATTGTATATTACAAAATTAAAACATGCCGAACCTGTAACTGGCGGAATATCCTCAAAAAATGCAGTAACTGTATTTACACCAGCGGCCAATGTTGCTGGTGAAATACCAAATACAAGACCATCAGGAGATGAAATGCTGTAACCTGCCCCTGCTCCCAAACTATTATTAACAGTAAAGGTCATGCTATAGGTTTGGTTTCCAGCAACAGAAATTTTATCACATCTGATAACCGAAGTAATATTAAATTTACAATTTCCACAGCTTATAAAGTTGATGTTTATTGGAGGAGATGTAATACTGCAACCATAGCTAGTGGTTATTTTTACTGTATAGGTACCAGCTTGATATAATGGCACATGGAATGTATCGCTTGTAGCCCAAGGTATAGCGGTTCCATTAAAATACCATTGGTATAAAGCATATCCTTTTGGAGCATCCCAAACCAAATTGGTAACCGTATCACAAATATCATAACATCCTACCATTAAACCGCAAAGGTCCGGCAGTGGGTGTACAACTTTAAAGGCGCTTGCTTTGCAACCAAACGTATCCGTTGCAGTTACCCCATAAGTTTGCGAAGAATAGACTGTAATGCTCGTTGATGTTTGACCCGTACTCCACAGTAAACTTGGGAATGGCACTGTAGTACTTGTTGCAAACAACACATTAGGTGTCCCAGAACAAAGAACTGCCGGCCCAGATATGGTCACGTTTGGATTGTTGTGAACCGAGAAATTAAAGGTGTCAGAGCCCATGCAGGTATCTGCACTGGTAATATTCAATATCCATTGATGTGGCCCTGATACTCCCGCAAAGTAATTAAGAGCACTGCTTGAACTATAGAATGAACCATCCAAGTACCAATCATAAGTTGCTCCTGGAATACTGGGGTAAGTTGAAGTTAATTGATAAAGGGAATTCAAACACATGTATTTATCCGCAATAATTTTGGGTCTCGGTTTACTTTTTACAGTAACATTAACATTTGAAGAACGTGCAAAACAACCTTTAGAGTCCGTTACGGATACAAAGTAAGTTCCCGTTTGGAATGCCCAAATATTTTTGGTTAAAGCCACATTTGACCACAAATAAGTATAGCCAGGGTATCCACCCAATGGAAATTGATTTAATTGAACTGAATCTCCCTCGCAGAAACGAATTGGGCCATTGGGAATAATTGATGTTGCCAATGTATTGGGCAGCACCCTAACATTGCGCATGGCAGTATCTGTACATCCAAAAGCATTACTAATAGTGAGTACCACATTGAATAATCCAGCAGTACTATAGCTTCTTATTGGGCTAGTAATTAAAGAACTCGCTGTATCTCCAAAAGTCCAGCTTGAAGAGTTAAACAAACCCGTACTGGTATTGTTAAATAAAATTGGACGACCAACACATACCGAATCTAGCACTGTAAATGAGGCATTAGGCAAAGCCCCAATGGTTAAAGTTTTGACAAAAGAACATACCCCTCCAACGGTTAGAGTAACGGTATAGGTATTTGGAGCCAAGGTAAAAATGGGGTCTTTCAAGGTACTAGTATAGCCCCCTGGCGAAACACTCCAGCTCCAAGTTGGAGCGGCTATTCCTGTCAATATTTTGGTTTGATTTACAATTTTGGTTTTTACAGAATCTGCATTGTTGATACAATAGGCAGAGTCGATAAAATTGGGTATATATTTTATCGTGTCAACTTTAAAAATACATACCCTGCAAAACCCTGTTGATGAAGTAGAACTTGGCACATCAGCACATAATTCTACTTTATAGTAACCTGGTTCAGTATAAGAGTGCGTTGCAGGAGTTCCACTCGCTGTTGTTGCATTATAGGGGTCATCAAAGTTCCAAGCATAATTTCCCACTCCTGCTGAGCCATTGGCAACAAAACTGTCCTTACTACATCCCAACCTGAAACGTGTAAAATCCAAAGTATAGGGTGTGTTAGGGGTACAAGGGGTACAAGTTATAATTGCGATGGAAATCCTATTGCTTGTATCTGTGCAGCCTGTGATTGGGTTGGTGGCCACTACAAAATAAGTGCCTACAGCTGTTACCGAATAAGTTGGTGTAGTTACACCCGTATTGGTTACTCCCATAAACCACTGGTAAGTAATACCAGGAACTACGGGTGCAGAAGTATAAAACGTGTTACTTATTGGTGCAATGCAATATTGGGTCAATTGCGGGGTTGAAATACTTACTGTTGGTTTAGGATTAACAAAAATTGTTTTGGTTGCAACCCCAGTTCCTGGGCAAGACCCACCGTAGGTTGTGTTTAATGTAATAACCAAATTTCCGGGAACTAAAAACGCATGACTGTTGGAGGCACCACTTCCTATAGGTGAGCCGTCTCCATAGTTCCAAGAGTAGGTGGCAGCACCCGTACTACTAACAGTTACCGCTGTGCCTTGACAAGCTGTAGGTGGCGCTGTTATTACTGGAGTAGGCACTCCAGTTAAAGTTACGTTATAATTATCGGTTCTAGAAACTCCACAAACGGTTGTTTTTAAAGTAATAATTACGGGACCCGTGAAATTATTCCATTGTATGCCAATGGCATTGCCATATTGACCTGTATTTACACTTCCAGCTATGCTAGGTGATATTGACCATTCAAACAAGGTTCCATCTGCTGTGGTACTATAATTCTCATTGCTATTAGCACAAGGTGTTATATTTCCAATAATAGGTGAGGCTGGCTGAGGCAATAAGCTACCCACCAAATATTGAATGGTGTCAGACTTACAACCTGTTATTGGATTAATTTGAAACGCTGCCACTTGGTATGGGCCTGAGGCATTCCAAACAACACTGATCGTATTACCTACCCCACTGCTTGGCGTTCCGTTCAACACTTTCCAACCTATGGCTAAACTTCCATTAGTCGGAGTTGCAGAATAGGTGTAAGCATAACCAGGACAAACTTTTTTAGGACCATTAATGCTATCGGGTTTTGGAGGCAAAGGATGCACTCTTAACAACCTGGTTTTAGGTCCATCACAAAATAAGGTTGTGTCATTAATTTTTACGGTAAATAAGCCTGGTCCTGCTGTCCAAGTTCCAGAGAACGTTGAATTTGCGGGGACCGTATTTGATGCCAACACCACATTTAATGAATTGGTTATAGTCCAATAAACATTACCCGTTAAACTGGTTGAAATGCCATAGCTGTATGCTTGATTCTCACAAATTTCTGTTGTACCATATGAAAACATTTTAGGTTTTACAGCAACACTTTTAGTAGCTGTTCCTCCGCAATTCAGGGCAGGCACAGCACCGGGGGTATAATGATAATAATTTGCTGTAATATTTCCGCTAATTACTGCATTGTTAAAGCACACTAATACTTTATGTACATTGATAGAATCACTCATTACAGTTACTCCACTTGGGAAACTCCATTTAATGCTGTCAACTGGAATATTACAATCTAATTTATAAGTATAGCATTCAAATTGACAAACTCTTGAAGGCCCTTTAATGGTAGCCGTTGGAGTAATTATAGGAACAAATACACTGGTAGGCGAATTACAAAAGGATCCACAATTTACAGCTAGGGTAACGATTCCTGGATTTGAACTGCCCCATTGAACCGTAAATGTTGGACTAGTAGAAGAACCAATTGGTGTTCCGTTAGTAACGCTCCAAGCATAAGAAGTACAGCCTGTAGCATTGGTTGTATAAGTTACAGTTGTACCCGGACATACCGTGCTCACACATTCAATTTTTGGCCCAGGCAATGAACTTACATTGATATTTACAAAAGCAGTATCCTTGCAATGACATTCGTTTTCTACTATTAACATCGCGGTATAAGAACCCGCAGTGTTATAAGAGTGGGTATCATTTCCATTAGAAGTTCCAGATAATATATTGGTTACTCCGTCTCCATAAACCCATGTATAACTGATAATTGGACTTCCCATGCCCGCCACAGATTGATTAACAAATTGTATAACCTGACCTTTACAAGCATTTACAGATACCCCTACCAAACCTGGATAGGTTATAAATTTGGCTTTAGGCTTACCAACAATCTGAACACAAATTTCAACTTCTTTTTCGCATCCCCAAATATCTACTTCCTTCACTTTAACAGTTCCCGCACCAACGCCTGTCCAATAAACCGTTGCAGTATTAGTACTGCTACTCCAGTTTGCCAAACCTGTTACAGACCATGTGTAGGTACTGCCCACGTTCATTGGAGTAGTATAAAGTATGGTGGTTGAGTCGCAAGCAACATAGCATTTTTCTCCTCGTTTATCCCCAGCGGTACCCTGCTTTGAGGTATCAACAGCACACCCTGCCATAAATGATGGAGTGATAACCGGATTAGGCAAGGCATGAATGGTAATATTTTTGGTACAGGTACTAATAACATTGCCAAAAATATCTTTAATGGCTAAGGTAACTTGACCAGAACCAACGGATAACCAAGTAACATTTACCGATGTACCTGTGCCAGTAACTATACCGCCACCTGTGGCATTCCACAAATAAGTGGTTCCCGTGTCTGTGGTAGCATAAGGCTTAGTTTGGTTTACGCAAACATTGCTCATTCCTGTTATGGTGCATTGCGCCATAGTGGTAACAGAAATTAACCAAAATATGCCGAAAAGTAGCAGTTTGGTTGGATAATTTTGAAAGTAGTTTTTTTTCATATTTACTATATTTAATAGGTTTCTAATGGATAAATTGTTAATACTTATCGATTAACGTTATCACAAACTTAATATCATAAACACAATAAAACTACACTACCCCCAAAAATGAATGTAACTTTTTGCAGTGATACAAAAAACTTTTATTAAATTTCTTAGGTTTTACAAGCTATAGAAGGACAATGTAAAATTTAAAATGACATAATTAATTCAAAATTATCTTTTGCCAATTTCTGGGTCAAGTGCTATTCATATTTCAATTCAACCTCATTGCTGCGAATTTGAGATTGACAAGTTAAAACATATCCTTCTTCTACCTCTGCATCACTTAACCCCTCTCTCTCTAGCATGTGCACCGTTCCTTTTATAACTTTTGCCCTACAAGTAGTGCAAACCCCTATAGTACAACTGTATGGCGGCTGCAACCCTTCTTGGTTAGCTGCTTGTAAAATGGTAGTTTTATCGTCAATTTCTAAAGTATGGGTTTTACCATATAAATGCACCGTTACATTTCCATAACCCTTAAAAGACTCTTCATTTTCAACCACGGTTTCTGGATTACCCGTTGATGGAGCAGTAAAATATTCTGTAAAAATATGTTCAGTAGGAACACCATTCGTTTTCAAACCCAATTTTACAACATCCATCATCCCCGTTGGACCACAGATATAAAATTTACAATCTAAATAACCCCCACCGCCCAATTTTGAATTGAGGATTTGACCAATTTTTTCAACACTTAACATGCCTTTTAATCCAAACCACATCAGGGGAGCGTTGTCATATGAGTAAAGCACCTTTAACCTGCTCTCATATTCTTTTGCCATTTGATCAATGGTTTTATTAAAAATCACATCGTCCTTTGATTTATTAGCATAAATTAATGTTACCCTACTTCCTGGCTCTTGAGTCAATACAGATTTAATGATAGACATTAACGGTGTAATACCACTACCACCCCCAAATAAAACATAATGATTATTGGCATCTGGATTGATATTAACTACAAATTTTCCGTTGGGTGGCAAAACCATCAAACTATCTCCTGCTTTGGCCGTATCATTCAAGAAAGTGGACATTTTGCCTTGCTCAACTTTTTTAACAGCAATGGCAGGAATACTGTCTACATCAGGAGAAGAACATAAGCTATATGCCCTTCTAACCGTTTCACCATTTACTTCTGTTTCAAGTGTAAGATATTGCCCGGGTTTGTATTGAAAAGTATCTTTTAGGTCAGCTGGAATTTCAAATTCAACACTCACCGCATCAGCGGTTTCTTTGATGATATTCTTAATAATAATTTTGTGCAACATGATTTTCTTTTAATTTTGTTCTAAACGTGATTTAACAATTCCTGATGCTACCAAATATTCCGCAATTTGCACGGCATTGGTAGCTGCTCCTTTGCGTAAATTATCCGCAACAATCCATAAATTCAAGGTATTTGCTTGGCTTTCATCCCTGCGAATTCTACCTACAAAAACTTCATCCTTTTCGTGGGCATTAATGGGCATAGGGTAAATATTGTTGTGTACTTCATCCTCTACAATGATCCCGCTTGTTTGCTGCAAAATATTTTTTACTGTGGCTAAATCAAAATCCTTTTCAAATTCTATGTTTATGCTTTCTGAGTGCCCTCCCATCGCTGGAACGCGTACTGCTGTGGCAGTTACCGCTATATTTGGGTCAAGAATTTTTTTGGTTTCCAAGGTCATTTTCATTTCCTCTTTGGTATATCCGTTATCCATAAACACATCAATATGCGGTAAAATATTCATATCAATAGGGTGTGGATAGGCTTTGGGGCCATCAGTAATTCCAGCCCGCTCATCTTGCATTTGTTTTACCGCTGCCACTCCTGTTCCTGTAATAGACTGATAAGTGGAAACAACCGCTCGTTTAATCGTATATAATTTATGCAAGGGTGCAAAAACCAAGAGCATTTGAATGGTACTGCAATTAGGGTTGGCAATTATATTGGTGCTAGTCGTAATGGTATTTGCATTAATTTCTGGAACTACCAAAGGTATTCCATCTACCATGCGCCAAGCACTAGAATTGTCAATTACCTTCGTACCAACAGCTGCAAATTTGGGTGCCCACTCTTTGGAAACATCTCCACCTGCGCTAAACAAGGCAATATCACAATGGGCATTAACAGCATCTTGCATAGACACAACAGGATATTGTTTCCCTTGATAATCTATCATTTTGCCCACAGATTTTTCTGAAGCTACGGGTAGCAATTCTGAAATTTTAAATTGGCGTTCTGCCAACACTTGTAACATTTTTGTGCCCACCAAACCTGTAGCACCTACAACAGCTATTTTCATGTGATTTTTTGAGGGTGCAAATATAGGTAATAGAAATGGAAGTTGAGAAGTCAAAAAGTGGTAAGCAGCTTATGAATTCATAATCGCAAAAACAAAATAGGCAAAAGCAGAAAGGCGTTTAAACCTATCAACCCTTCATCTTATCAACTCTCAACTAAAGCCCTAACTTCTTTTTGATATCCTTTGGCAAAGCATCTTTATGAATTAAGATATTCATGGTTTTGTATTTCATGTAAGCCTCAGAAATAAACATAAAACCCTGCAAATCATTCACGGTGCCCCAGCTATTTTTTATTTTGATATAGACATTTCCATTTTGATCTTGTGCCAAACCCATGGCATGCATTCCATGATCATCAGTGGTGCTTTTATTATCAAATGCCTCTTGTCTTAGTTTCTGAGTAATTTTCATTTCAGGATGAGGAGAGTCAAAAGCGGAACCTGTTCTGTCTGCTCCTGCATTGTTAAACTGTTTATCATCTTTGCCTTTTTGCTTTAGCATAGAGTCATGCGCTGGCACAATACCCAAGCCGTTTTTAAATGAAAAACCTTTTTCACTCACATCACTTGCCCAAGCAAAAGTATATCCATTTCTCAAAGAACTTGTCATTACTGCCCAAAGATCTTCTAATGGCAAGTTGTAGCTGCTTTGCATTGCCCAATTATCTTGCACTTCTAAAACAAAAGTGCTGTAAAAAGGATGGTGCGTAAAACTGGTTAAACTCACATAATCTTTCATATTCAAACCTAAAAAATCTCTGAAAGAAGTAGGGGTATATTCCTTGCCTTCAAATTTGAATTTTTCTGGAGAAGCACCTAAATAAGCATCTACAGTTTTTTCAATAGCCGCGGTCCAATTTGGTGTTAAGGTGCCACCTTGAGGTTTGGTTATCACGGCATCTACCATTCCTTTCAAAATTGCATTCAATTCTTTGTGGTTGTGCTTATCCGTTCCGTATTGCAAACCATTGTAAAAACTTTCTGGCACGATACCATATCTATCAATTACATAAGGAATATCATGAAAAGCCCCCCCGGGTCCAAAGTTAAAAAGTCCATCCATGCGTACATAGTTTAGTGCTTTTTCTACATAAGCGCCACGCACGACAAACATTTCAGATAAATTTACTTTTGGTTTGCCCATGCGAATCAATTCACTTTCAAAAAAAGAAAGAGAAGAAAAGCTCCAACAAGTGCCTGTATTGCATTGATCCTGCACCTCTAGCGCTTGCATATTGGCTATTTCTTGAAAATAGTATTGTCCATCTTTTCTGTTTTTAACGGTGTCTTTTGGCAAATCGGCAAATAGGGCTAATGTGCAGCACAATAGCGAGCTTAATGCCAAGATGTTTTTAAATTTTTGATTCATTGATTATTCTATTTTAATTATTTTTTTCTTTTTTTAAGAGCATATTTACACCTTATATGATTTTGGTTTTTAATTGAACTTCTCTTTACCATTTAAGACCATTTAAGCTTTTATAATCTCTTGCCATTTCATATAAGGACATATCAGCGCTAATACATGTATTGTTCTTATTATTTGAAACAGTTAACGCCTTATATGTTTTTATATGTTTTTGGTTTTTAATTGAACTTCTCTTTACCATTTAAGACCATTTAAGCTTTTATAATCTCTTGCCATTTCATATAAGGACATATCAGCGCTAATACATGTATATTCTTATTATTTGAACCCGTTAACACCTTATATGATATCTTATATGTTTTGGTTATTCCTTAAATTGTTATTCCTTGATTAATTTGGTAGTCATGTACTGTCCGTTTACTTTTAAATGTATCAAATACATCCCTGATTGCAGAAACCCTATATCCAATAATCCTAAATTGTTATACGGTGCCGTTTCAATCAACTTGCCAGATAAGTCAGAAATCATCCATTGCTCAATATGGCTATTATCTGCATTTTCTATATGCAAAATATCCTTGGCTGGGTTTGGATAAATATTAACCACCGCTTTATTTAACTGATAAGTGTTCGTCCAATCGGTCATGTTGATGATGATTGTGGTATCATCACAATTATTGTAGGCATGTAGTTTAAGAACATAATTTCCTGGTTGCGGAAAGGTAATAAATATTGTGTCTGCATCTTTTATAGTATCTGCATCGCTGTTGTACAACCAATCATTGGTATAAGTACTTCCGTTTACGCTGTAAAATCTAAAAATGTTGTTTCCAGAGTTGGCTTTATTAACTGCTGCTTTAATTTCTGGGTCGGTGTTTACATTGATAAAATTATTCTTGGTAACAACTTTTGGACCGCCCAAGGTTGTGGTGGTTAAAGTTACGTCCTTGCTCCCTCCAGAAGTATATTTTACCGTATGTGGACCAATACCAACACCCGTGCCTGGAGATGCCCCTGCACCAAAATTCCATGACCAAGTAAGCACACCGCCACTGGTATTGTCTGTAAAAACAATGTTTTCCAATAAACAGGGCGTAGTATTGTTTACATTAAACTCTGGTTGTGTATTGATAATGTTGCAGTTATTGCTATTGAGCAACACCAATGGATTTTTGAAACAAACAGATTTTACACTTCTAGCATGCACCGCATTTCCACCATTAATATCCTCTGCGGTTATGGTTCTTTTGGTTTGACCAGCTCCGATTGAATAATGCATCATTTTAGTGGCATCAATCACATGGCTCAATTGATGTCCATGCCCCAACTCATGCGTTGCAACACTTACAAAATCATATTGACCCCCAGGTGCATTTGCCAAAGCGTAGTGCCATTTAAATTTATTGTTAAAAATAATATCCAGCTCATCAACAAATATATTGGAGCCACCCCCAATTTTAGGACAACTAAAAAATCGACTGTAGGTTCTACCCAAAACATTGATTGGCAGCAAATCATTAAAATCCCAAGTAATGATGTTGATATTGTCTCCAACTGCTTGGTCAACAGTGGTTTTGTTAAGCTCCGCATTCCAGGGCATCAATGTTGCACAACGCCAATTTTCTAAACTCCTCAAAAAAGCATCCTTCGCATCAGATGAATCAAAAAACCTTTTGTTAAAGGTCCAAATAATATCATTGTTATTGCCATTGTCTTCTACATGCTGGGTATAGTTGGGAGGAGTGCCTGCATTGATATGACTATATGGCACGGTTAAGATTTGCGCAGATTCTTGAAACTCATTGGTATCTTTGGTAACCCTTATAGTACCTGTTCCTGCCAATGTAGGCACAACAACCACTATGCTGGTATTGCTCCAGCCAACATATTCTGAAGTTTCTTCCCAACTTGCTCCACCATCATTGCCATTTTTAAAATCTACCTTACTTCTAGGCCCCCTGTTTGCACCAAAATTATTGCCCGTTATTGTGATAGTACTGTCGGTACCTGCGCTCATATTTTGAGGAACAATACTGGAAATAACAGGCGTAGCCCTGGTTCCAAAAATAGGAATACTGTAAAATGGAGTATTGATAAGGGTGATGTTGGCTTCTGTATTTTCTGCTTTTAATTTTGCATTAAACCAAGGCAAAAACTGATTTTTTATAGCTCCGTATTGATGGAATAAATCCTGCGCTACACGGCTTGTTCTGTCATAGGCAATAAAACCCATGGCATCATACACCGGCAAATAATATTGTTTATCAGCCAACCAAGCTTCTAGCATAAACATGCCCGCCTCATTTTGTTTTAAGTCTAAACTGGGTTCTACTTTTAAAATTGCGTTTCCTACAGCACCTCCAAGGGTGATAACTTCAATGTCTCCACTGGGCACATTGCCCTTAAACACTTGATAAACTTTAATTTTATTTTTGGTATAGATATTTCCATCCTTCCAAAAACTGCTGGCAGAAACCACCTCGCCATCTATGATTAACTGAGACTTTTGAATGCGGTTTTCTATGCTCACATCTTCAATAAGGCATTGCGCCTGTGTGTTGTTTGAGGCGAAGATAGTGCCCATAAGGATTAAACAGGTAAGGATTTTTTGCATATAATTTTGATTTTTTTTAAGAGTGTCGCAATTTATTGCTTTTATCGGCAATTGTCAAAACCAAATCAAATTAATGACAAATGGAGGGGAAACATTTTGCGCGTTCAGGTTGGAAAACCTGACCGCAAATAAATTATTGAACTTGGAATTTATAGGTGCCGTTGGTTTCACCTATTTTCAATATATAATACCCTTTAGGCAATGTACTCACATCAATAGGAGACATTGAGCTAGTCAATTTACCTTCTTTTACTTTTTGCCCTAGTGGACCAATTATAGTATATACTGAACCCAAAAGATTGGATTCAACTTTAATCATTAATTCTTTTGAGGTAGGATTAGGGTAAATGGTAAATTCGCTTTTTAGTGCGGAGATTCCCGCATTTCCGCCTACCGTTTTATATACCCTAACATGACCTGCATCAACCCCAATGTCGTCATTTATAGGAGCACCTATTGCCACAACACTCCCATCTGAAGAGAGGGATACAGACCATCCACTATTATCACGTGCATCCTCACCGTCTATGTCCTTTCCCAACTGGGTCCATATACCAGATTGGTATTGATAAATTCTTACATGTCCTGAAGCATTCCCATTTCCGTCATTGTTTGGAGCTCCAATAGCCACCGTGTGGCCATCTGAAGAGAGGGATACAGAATATCCGCTAATATCAAGTGAGTCCTCACCGTCAATGTCCTTTCCTAGCTGTGCCCAAGTACCAGATTGGTATTGATAAATCCTAACATGTCCTGAGCCGTTCCCATTTCCGTCATTACCAGTAGAGCCAATAGCCAAAATACTGCCATCTGAAGAGAGAGAGACAGTTCTTCCGCTTTCATCAAATGTTGCTTCACCGTCTATGTCCTTTCCTAACTGTGTCCAAGTACCGGATTGGTATTGATAAACTCTTACATGTCCTGAGCGACTCCCATTGCCTCCGTTGCCACGAGCTCCAATAGCGACTATACTGCCATCTGAGGATAGGGTTACTGCTTCTCCGCTATTATCACCTCCTACCTCACCGTCTATGTCCTTTCCTAACTGTGTCCAAGTACCCGATTGGTTTTTATAAATTCTCACATGTCCTGAGGCGAACCCATTGCCATCATTGCCGTAAGCTCCTATAGCCACAATACTGCCATCTGATGAGAGGGATACAGCACATCCGCTTTGATCTGCTGTAGCCTCACCGTTTATGTCATTTCCCAACTGTGTCCATGTACCAGATTGGTATTGATAAATTCTTACATGTCCTGATTGACTCCCATTGCCATCATTGCCGTAAGCTCCAATAGCCACAGTACTACCATCTGAGGAGAGGAATACAGAACATCCGCTATTATCACCTCCTACCTCACCGTCTATGTCCTTTCCTAACTGTGTCCAAGTACCCGATTGGTTTTTATAAATTCTCACATGTCCTGAGGCGAACCCATTGCCGTGATTGACAAGAGCTCCAATAGCCACAGTACTACCATCTGAGGAGAGAGAGACAGATTTTCCGCTAAAATCGCCTGCTGCTTCTCCGTCTATGTCCTTTCCAATTTGAATTTGAGCAAAAGTTGAAAAAGAAAACAATATAGAGGCGGTTAATAGGTATAAGTTTTTCATGGGTGCAATATAGATAATTTTCCCTTCCGTCAGTTTTTCCTCCAAATTTTTCCTTCAAGACTGACACCTGCATTTGAAAACCCACAAACACTATTATAATCCTAAACGGCTGCTTCGTAATCAAAACTTTTGATGGTAAGTTTTTACAATGCTATGCTACCCTTTTCCACTTCCAGCATTTAATCTAACCCATAATTTTACAGAATAGTCAATTTTTTATCCGCTATGAAACAATTCTAATATCAAAAACCTACCGTTGATTGTAATAATGCTACTGTACTTTGCTATTTCGCTAACGTACGTTGCTAAAAATACGCTGTTTGATGCTTCCGCATCAACGTAAGTTGTTAAAAACCCATCGTTCGACACAATAAAACTACCGTACGTTCCAATAAATATTTATTTTTGGAAGTAAACCATAGCTTTTTTAAAACTTACCATATATTAATTATAATAAACCATAGTTTAATGTTTGCTTACCATAGTTTTATAATAGCATACCATATATAAATAATTGCTTACAATAGTTAAATGCTAACATACCATAGTTTAATAGTAATTTACCATAGTTAGACAATAGCTTACCATAGTTTGATGATAATAAACCATAGGTTTTTTAAAATTTAGGTTATATTTGCCTATGTTAAAACTAAAATTAAAGGAGGTTTTGCTTGCCCAAGGCACTAAAAAACCACAAGCTTGGTTGCAAAAGCACTGTAATTTGAGCTTTGCAAAGTCGCATAATCTCATAAACAATAAACAGAAGTCTATTGCTTATGAGGATTTAAGCAAAATTTGCAGTGTGCTAGAGTGCACACCCGATGAGTTGTTTTGGTGGGATAATACTACTAAACATAAGGTTACGGAGTGGCATCCGTGTATGGTAAAACTTACTAAACCCAGCAAAGATGCAGATTGGACTAAGCGCATAGAAACATTGGATATGGAAAGGGTGGAAAAACTTAAAAAGTTTATGGAAACCTTGGAGACTGATAAAAGAAATGAAGCCAGAAAAATATATGATGGTGCGCTGGAAAAGGAAAAGGAGCAAAAGGACAATGAGCAAAATGAAATAGATACCGCTCCGCCTTTGGACTAGCAAATTTCTTACTGTCAGGTCAGCTGTGCATCTGACTTACTCCCAAATTAATTGCTGTCAGATTTTTCAACATGAAAGGTTAATTTACAACCTGATAGGACAAAATACAATATACCAATGATATTATGAACGATAGAAGTGAAAACCGATTGAGTAGAAACCTAAAAGTAATTACTTTTATGGATAAACATGAGGCAGAGCTAGTTGTTGGCGCACCAGTTTTGGCAACGTTTGTAGCACAATATAGAACCAAAATTGCTGAGTGCGTGCAACAAGCACAAAATGCCAGTGGAGATATTACGGGCGCTAGCGAACAAAAAACGTATTTGCGCAAAACCATGAGCAATTTAGGCGTGTCCATTAGCGGTGCTTTGTATGCTTATTTTCTTAGTGTCAACAATGCCAAAGATGCCAAAAAAAATTATCTACCCAAGTCAACAATGGATTTGGCAAGAGATACGGATGCCTATATGGAATGCAAAAAAATATTTGAATCTGCACAGGCAAACAGTGCAGCCATTGTTCCTTTTAGCGTCACAGCCTTAAAAATTACTGAACTTGGCAATGCCATTGATGCCTTTTTTGCAATTATAGAAGACCCACAAGATGAAAGAATTGATAAAACAACTGCGCTTGTAGACTTTGAAATCGCAATGCGCGAAAGTGATGCAATTCTGGTAATTATTGCAGGTATTATGCTCGCGCAAAAAGAGGCATTTCCTGCATTGCACCTGCGCTTTTTAGGTGCAATTGCTATTGATAATAACAGGGGTGGCGGAACAAGTGCAGCCCCTAATTTTGAGTTTACCATTGCGCCCGGCACTTTCTATACCGCCACAACCATTGCCTATAAAGCTACCCAACAGTTTAAAGCCGTAAACCTATCTGCGCAGTCCATCAATTGGGGCATCAGCAATGCAGAAGGAAGTTTTACACACCCTCCAATTATTCTACCAGCTGCTGCCAGCAGAACCCAAATGAGTGCAAGTTTAGGGGCCTCAGGAGATTTTTTGGTTTTTCAAAACACCAGCCCAGAGGCTGTTTCTATAGAGCTGTGGGTTTTGGGGGAGTGAGGGATTAAAGATTAATTTGAAAAAGTAAAAGGGGCGTGAGCCCCTTTTACTTTATGTTGTTACTTTTTTGGAGGATTATTTCCTCTGCCTTTTCCAGAAGGTTTTCCAGTGTTAGTGCTAGGAAAATTTGGATTTGGTTGTGTTGGTTTTTTTGCGCTCATTATAATTATTGAATTACTTATCCCTGACCACCAGCTTTAACCATTTCCTCAAAGTCAGCATCCCGATCTTTAATATCATCTTTTCCATAGGATGTTAAAATAACTGGCCCATCATCCTCCAATCTTGTTATTTCTATACCATATTGGGTTTCATCATCTATTTCATCATATCCAAAACTCATCGGTTTATAGGAGCCTAAGCCCTTCATAACAATTATTTCGCCATTTACCCTTATCCTTCCATTTCCCACATCTTCAATTTGTCTCATATTTTATATTACGTAAGAAACAAAGGTAAATAAATTTAACAAAAAATGCTATAATATCTAATTAAATTTAGCCCTTAATTTACTGCATTTCAGTAGCTATCGAAAAATAGAGATTTTGCGCAATCAGTCCAGAAAACCTGTGGGCAAATAAATTATTGAACTTGGAATTTAAAAGTGCCATTGGCTTCTCCTATTTTCAATAGATAATTCCCTTTAGGCAATGCACTCACATCAATGGTAGATTTTAAACTTGTTAAATTCCCTTCTTTTACTTTTTGCCCTATAGGACCAATTATAGAATATACTGAACCCAAAAGATTGGATTCAACTTTAATCATTAATTCTTTGGAGGTAGGATTAGGGTAAATGATAAATTCGCTTTTTATTGAAGGGATTCCAACATTTCCGCCATCCATCTTATATACTCGCACGTGTCCTGACCTAGTCCCATTACCGCTATTCCCTGGAGCACCTATAGCAACAATACTTCCATCCGTTGATATGGAGAGCGAACTTCCACAATAATCAGATGTATCTTCTCCGACTATTTTCTTTCCATTCAGTACCCAAGTTCCAGATTGAAATCTATAAAACTTAACATATCCTGGATTATTACCGCTGATATCAATTCCAGGGGCTCCTATTGCTAAGATAGTACCATCTGCGGAGATAGATACAGAATATCCAAAAGCATCAGCTTGTGATTCTCCATCAATATCATTTCCTAGCTGTGTCCAATTGCCAGATTGGTACTTATAAACTCTAGCATGACCTGAGACATCCCCGTTAACAACATTCCGATGAGCACCTATTGCCACAATACTTCCATCGGAGGAAAGAGAAACCACTCCGCAATAATCACCTGCTGCTTCTCCATCAATGTCCTTTCCGAGCTGCGTCCAATTGCCAGATTGGTATTTATATATCCTAACATGACCAGATGAGGTTCCATTCCCATCATTTTCAGGAGCTCCAATTGCAACTACACTTCCATCTGAAGAGAGAGATAAGAAAGTTCCACTATAATCACCTGCTGCTTCACCATCTATGTCCTTTCCTAATTGTGCCCAAGTGCCTGATTGGTATTGATAAACCCTTACATGACCAGAGCCATTCCCATTGCCATCATTACCAAGAGCTCCTATTGCCACAATACTTCCATCTGATGAAAGGGATACCCGACCGCTTTGATCACCAGCAGCTTCTCCATCTATGTCCTTTCCTAATTGTGTCCATGTACCAGAATGGTATTGATAAATCCTTACATGACCTGAATTAAACCCATTGCCTTTATTCCCAAAAGCTCCGATAGCTAAAATACTTCCATCTGAGGACATAGATAAGGAATATCCACTTTTATCACCTTCAGTCTCACCATCCATGTCCTTTCCTAACTGTGTCCAAGTATCTGTTTGGTATTTATAAATTCTTACCTGACCTGAGGATATCCCATTGTCATCATTTAATGGAGCTCCAATAGCCACAATACTACCATCTGAAGAGAGGGATACAGAACTTCCACTCTCGTCATATAAGGATTCTCCATCTATGTTCTTTCCTAATTGGATTTGAGCAAAAGTTGAAAAAGAAAACAATATAGTGGCGGCTAATAGGTAGAAGTGTTTCATGGGTGCAATATACATAATTTTCAAAGTCTACATTCTGCATGGACAAAACTTTATTTATTAATAACGGATATTAATAATATTTCCCTTTCCACCCCAAAATTTCACCAAATAGTCAATTTTTTATCCGCTATGAAACAATTCTAATATCAAAATGATACCTTTGAAGGATGATTTTTGGGATACTATCCAAAATTAAAAATAAACCAAGGGAATTCAAGTTCCGCCCCGTTAGTTACGACCCTGATTTAAAAGAATTTAGGGACAAGGTAAAGGAGCGTAAAAGTGATAGTGAGGCCAAACGTTTTGATTTTAGAAAAAACCAACAAGCCAAAAACAAAAAAGAGCTGCAAAATCAAGTAGTTCGTTTTGCCATTATCATGTGTATTTTAATGATCATTGCCTACTATATTTTTACCTCACAAACCCTAGATAATTTAGCCAGTTGGCTTGTAAATGGTAGATAAAATTTTATTACTTCCAGACTCATTAGCCAACAAAATAGCCGCAGGCGAGGTGGTTCAAAGACCCGCATCTGTGGTGAAAGAGTTATTGGAAAATGCGGTAGATGCAGAGGCCACACAAATTTCTTTGGTTATCAAAGATGGTGGGTCTTCGCTTATTCAAGTAAAAGACAATGGAATGGGCATGAGTGTTACAGATGCACGCTTGTGCTGGGAGCGTCATGCCACATCAAAAATAAAAAAAGTTGAAGATTTATTCAACATTCGCTCTTTTGGTTTTAGAGGAGAAGCCCTTGCCAGTATTGCTGCCGTGGCTAGAGTAGAAATGAAAACCAAGCGAGACGAAGATGCCATGGGCACCCATATTATGATTGAGGATTGTAAGGTGCACAAACAAGAACCGATACAAACCAATAAGGGTACCAGCATTGCGGTGAGCAATTTGTTTTATAACCTACCAGCCCGTAGAAATTTCCTTAAATCCATGTCGGTAGAAAATAGGCATTGCACGGATGAGTTTATTCGTGTGGCTTTGGCATACCCTCACATAGATTTTACTTTAACTAACAATGGCACTGAACTTTTTAGGTTATTGCCCGTAAGTTTGAAGCAACGTTTTTTTGAGTTGATGGGTTATAAATCAAACACCCGTTTGCTCCCTGTTAATGAAGAAACAGATTTTATCACTCTTCAAGGTTGGATATGTGAGCCTTCTCAAGCAAAAAAATCCAGAGGAGAGCAGTTCTTTTTTGTAAACAACCGCTATGTAAAAGACAACTATCTAAACCATGCTGTTTTTTCGGCTTATCAAGACTTAATAGAGAAAGACCGTTTTGCATCCTTTGTGCTCAACATTTCTTTAGACCCCAAACACGTGGATATCAATGTGCATCCCACCAAAACGGAGGTAAAGTTTGATGATGAAAGAGCGGTTTATATTTTTGTAAAATCTGTGGTGCGCAAAGCCCTGTCTGGACTTTTAGCTGCCATTGAGCCAGAAGACTCAGCCATTTCCTCTTTTTTAAACCAAAGGGAAAGTACTTTTATAGCGCAGCCCAATCCGAAGGTTGATAACTCTTTTAACCCCTTTGGCAATCAACAAACGTACTCTCCAAAAATACACCCCAATTGGGAAAGGTATTATGATATGGAAAAGGAAGAAACCAATCCCGTTCAGTTGCCTTTGGTTGAAAAAACTCCTGTTAAGCATATTGAAATTGAGCATTGTTTTTCGCTTAGTCAAGGCATCATTGTAGCAAAAGTGATGGGTTATATGCAAGTAATCCATCAACACCGGGCGCATTTAAGAATATTGTATGAAAAGTTTTTAAATGCCCTCAATAACCATCCTGTAAGCAGTCAGGCATTGCTTTTTCCCAGAACCATTGTGCTTTCTGCAGCAGATTTTGAACTCTTCAACAGTTTGCAGCCAGATATTGTAAAACTAGGGGTAGAAATGCATGCTTTTGGCAGCAACAAAGTTATTGTAAACGGGTTGCCGCCCACCCTAATCAAAGCCAATGAAAAAGATTTGCTAGAAGGGCTGCTTGAGCAATACAAACTGAATAAAAATAACATCAACCTTGGGCATACCGCCAAACTTGCCTTGGCTTTGGCCAGTAAAACTGCTATTGCTAGCAACAAAAACCTACCAGAAGAAGAACAAAAGCAATTGGTGCAAGATCTTTTTGCTTGCCCTTTTAATACTACCTGTCCCAAAGGCGAACGCATATTTTTTACGTACAGCGCAGACCAATGGGTTGAAAAATTTGATACCGAATAATCCATGAGAATAGGAAATATAGAACTACAACCCGTAACCAAAAATTTATTGTTTATAAACGCCATCATGTTTTTGGCGGCAATGATTATTGGCCCCAAAGTAAATTTTGACTTTGATGTATTTTTTGCCGCATACTTTCCATTGTCCCCCGGTTTTAAACCCTACCAAATACTGACACACATGTTTATGCACGCCAACTTTATGCATATTTTATTCAATATGTTTGGCTTGTTTATGTTTGGCAATGTTTTAGAAAGTTACATTGGTGGCAAAAGGTTTTTCCTGCTTTATTTTGCCGCTGGTTTTGGCGCATTGGGCTTTCATTATTTAAGCCAATACTATCAGTTTTATCAATTAGGGCAACAATTAGATATTGCTAGGGCAACCATCGCCAGCATTCCCAGTGCCAGTGCTTTTTTACAATTAGACATCAGCAGTATTGATGCACTTTTAAACCAAATGGATGCCACCACTGGAGAAAAAGCAAGCCACTATGCAGGCAGCATTATTTTTGGAAGAGTAGTGGGTGCCAGTGGCGCAGTATATGGACTTTTAGCTGCTTATGCCTATTTATTCCCCAATAATAAATTGGTGTTTATTTTTATACCATACCCCGTTGCTGCCAAGTATTTTGTTCCCGCCATTATTGTTTTAGATTTATTCTTTGGCTTTAACCCCAGTATTGGAACAGGTATTGCGCATTTTGCACATGTTGGGGGAGCTGTTATCGGTTTTCTCATGGTCATATTTTGGAATAAATACAACAAAAAAGACTTTTACTAGGTTATATAAAAAATGAAGCGCCCAAAAAACCTTCAGTATTATTGGAACGTAAACAACAGTGCCATCACCAGGCTTATTGTGTTTAATGTTGTCTTTACTGTTTTTGTGTGGTTATTTGCCAAAGCCACGGGCAGTGAATATGCTTTTACCTTACCTGCCAATTTAAAGTTATTGATTTACAGACCCTACACGTTAGTTACCTACATGTTTAGCCATGCAGGGTTTATGCACCTACTCTCCAATATGATTGTTTTGTATTTCATTGGCAGAGAATTTGAAAACCTATTTGGCAATTATAAAACTTATAAAGCCTACCTTATTTCTGGCTTTGTGGCGGCCCTTGTTTTTGTAATCATCTATAACATACCGGGTATCAATCTCAATCCTATAGAAAATGATGTACGCGCTGCCAATACCTCCACTTTTTTGGTAGGTGCCTCAGGTTCTGTTATGGGCATTTTATTTGGACTAACGGTTATCAGACCTAATATTGAATTCTATTTATACGGTTTGGTAAAGCTAAAATTATGGTGGATAACCATTGCTTATGCCTTTATGGATTTTATGGGTTTGATGAGTTTGAGCAACACCGGTGGGCGCATTGCGCATTTGGCTGGTGGTATTACTGGTGCGCTGCTGCTTTTGTATTGGGATGGTATCATTACTATTCCCAAGCCTTTAGTTAACAGAAAAAAAACAGTGCTTACGGTTACAAAAAAACACGATATTCGCCATAAAATATATGCCAACACTTCTCCCTCACAAAAAGAGATTGACGAGATTTTAGATAAAATAAATGAAAGCGGTTATGACAGCCTTTCCAAATCAGAGAAAGACCTACTTTTTCGCGCAAAAGAAAATTAATTGACATTGAAGAAATTTTTTAAAAATATTGCCCTCCTCCTCAATATCCTCATTGCCCTTCCGCTTTTGGTTTGCGTAGTTGTTCCCATTATTAGCCCCAATACTTTTTGGCCCCTCACATTTATTGGTCTAGGATTTTTGTTTTGGGTAATTATTAATATCCTGTTTATTTTCTATTGGTTATTGGGCTTAAACAAATGGATTTTGCTTTCTGTTGGTGTGCTGCTTATCAATTTCAGCAACCTCAAACACAGTTTTGGAACGTTGAAAAAAGTTGAAATCACGCAAAGCTTTGGGGTGAATATTGCCACTTTAAACACCCAACTTTTTGGATATTTCCAAGAACAAAATCGCGCAGACGATATCATTTCCTCCTTAAAAGAAATAGATGCAGATGTGTTGTGTTTGCAGGAGTTTTTAGAATTAGACGACCATGATTTAAAATACTTTAAAAAGAAATTAGGCTTTGAATATGCTTATTTTAAAGTGCTGAATGACGGCAGGAAAAGAGGAAGATTTGGCATGGTAACCTTCTCTAAATACCCCATTCAAGATACGGGCTATGTGGAGTTTGATAAATATACGGGCAACATGGGCACCTGGGTAGAATTATTGGTAAATGATAAAACAATCAAGGTTTTTAACGTGCATTTGCAATCCATTCGTTTCAGCAGAAAGGATTATAAAATTATACAAGGAGAAGAAGGGGAAGTAAAAAAAGAAGATGCCAAAGCACTGTTAAAGCGCATAAAAATAGCAGCTTCTGTGCGCGCATCACAAGTAGCCAAATTAAAAACTGCCCTACAAAGTTCTAAAGTTCCTGTGCTGTTGTGTGGTGATTTTAATGACCCACCAGTTTCATATACTTATGGGCAACTTTCCAATGATTTAAAAGATGCTTATACCCAAAGTGCTTTTGGTATTGAAACCACTTATACGGGACCATTTCCAGCATTTAGGATAGATTATATTTTGCACCACGATGCTTGGTCTGCCAGTAACTATAAAAGCATTCAGGTAGACTCAGACCACAAATTGGTTTCTGCGAAGGTTTGGTTTTGACAAAAAATTATAAATTGAGAATTATAAATTACCTAAGTCCGTCTATCAGGAGCGAAGAGTTCCGTGTAAAGCAAACAATGGTCATTTTTAGCTTTTTTGGCAATGCCTTAATACCGTTGACCGTTTATCTTTTTTAATACGTTTTAATTTCCGTGATAAAATTTAGCAGTAATCATTTCTCCGGCTGCGTTGGTAATAACCGCAACATGCACTCCAAAAGGAACATTTTTTAGACTAAAACTATTACCAAAATTTTCTGCGACTATTCTTCCATCTACACTGTAAATTTTAATTGTACTTGGTTCCTTCATACCTGCTATTTCATAATCACTGTTTAGTTTTGGAATTATTTTTATCAAGTTTTTTTGATGTTCTTCAATACCCATGTGATGAAAACGTGTGCCTGTTTCACCACATTGCGTGTTCATATAAAGTAACATATCCCATATCGTTGTGCCTATACCTGGAGCAGATTTACTATAAACGGATATTGTTTTTCCAAAACAAGAGGAGAGGCTTTCAAAATAACTAATGCCTTCAAATAGCAAATCACAAAAAATACCAGTATCTGTTTTCCAACATCCTATTCCTCTTGCTTTACTTCTGTCAACAATAATAATTTCAGTCGGACCATAAATTAGTTTTGGCTGAAATTTTAAATCATTACCAACAACTAATTCATCAAAAATTCTTAATACCCCATTTTTATACATCAAACTATCAAACAAGCCATCAATATCTTCAATTTCAACCGTCCTCTCTGTTGTAATTATCGTATCATTGAGTCCAAATGAGTTATCGAATTTAGTAGTTCTATCTTCATAATGCTCGTAGTAAACAATGGTGCGTTTTGGGTATTGGTCTATAACTTCTTTTACAACAACGGTTTTATAATCTGTGGGGCTACTTAGGTTACTAGTTATTAACATTTGAATCATATCTCCCACTTTCATATCATACATCATTCTGTTGGTAATTTTTGGAGGTGGATTAATGCGTTTGGTATTAAAAATCCATTGAACCACACCGTTATTTTTACTGAGTGCAAGGGTATCAATGCTATTATTTCTTTGATAGTAAAAATATTTAACCGAATCCATAAGCCCATTATACAATTGAACCCATTGAATATCACCGGAAATAATGCGTTTGTCATAATTATCCTTTCCCCTGGTTTTATAAATTTTACCCGACTCGCCATAGATAGGCAAATCAATAAAATTTGAATCGTCAAACTCCTGTAATGGTATTAAGTTATAATTTAGATGAACGTTAATACTCATTGCAGCATCATTATATTTCATCCGCAATCCAAACCAATTTGCTGTACTAAGAATACCCGTTAACCATGGCATTCCTTCTTTTTGTTTAACCCCTCCAGGATGACCAAAATATTCATTATCAACAATGCTGTCTAAGCGGTAGCCTAGAATTGTGTTTTTTTCGTAAGAATATGCTCTTTCAAGTACCGAATGCGTTTCATCACTATTGACCCTGAAAAAAACGGTAGAATCTTTGGTAAATGGCTCCCAGTTTTGCCCAAAAATAGGCAACGATATAAGAAGCAATAACAGCTGTATAAATATCTTTCTCATACAACAAATTTATATTTAAAGATTTGCATTTCAGCTACTTTTATTGTCATTAAAATACTCCTTACCTAAACCACCACGATTTACTGATATAGAACCTTGCAGCACGCACATGCTGAATTTCTACAGGAAATGTAAATTTTGCTCGACTCTGAAAATAATCTCCCGTAAAACCCAAACTCAATTCGTTAACCCTTCTGGGAGATTTAGCCCTCAATCTTGAGTAACCCAATTTATAACTCACACCACCAAACTTCAAAGGGTTATCCGTCATTAAAGACAAGCCATACCCAAATCCTAAATTAAATGCCCCGCTTTTATTTCTTTCAGGGTGTAGTAAAAATCTAAAATCTGCTCTAACCGGCATAAAAACGGTATTATAAAAGGAAAAAGGGTGTAAACCCACCGTTGGTCCCAAATAGATATTCGGCTTTAGTCGAAATAGATATCCCGCATCCAAAAAAAAGGAACTGACCAAGTACACAAAACCATCATCAGAGGCTCTACCAAACTTGGCACCGAGGTCAAAATAAATAATATTTTTTGTGCTATCATCTATTGGATATTTCTTGTGATAGGCTATAAATTGAGAATTTTGCACTTCTTTGGAAGGTTGGGTAAAATTAGAATCTTCCAGATGAATTCCTCTGCCATTGTTCTGCAATAGATACAAAGCCTTTACATAAACTATCTCCGCAGTTGGGATAGTGCTGATATGTCCAGCAGAGTTATAGGTAAGGGCGGTATCTGTTAACAACACCATATTCATTTTAAACGATGCCCCATTCTTGAGCAAAATTAAATGCGTAGGTCTATCTTTAAGCTGTCCATCAGCACTATTGCTCAATAGCAAAAACAAAGATGTTAACGCAAAAAATAATGCTTTCATATATCCACAAAGATATTTACATTTGTGTGAACTATTCAAAGAATATGAGAAAATTAAAGCACATTATTGTTTTGCTAACCATTGCGTTATTAGCTAACAGTTGTAAAGACACTTGTTATACCACAAGAAAGGAAATGGTTTCTGTGGCGGATTATGCGGAAGCCAATATGGTGCTTAACACTTTCCAAGTGCAAGCACCAAGGGGTATTGCAAAGCCTGGTAACATATATACTTATGGCAATTATTTATTGGTTTGCGAGCATGAGCAAGGCATTCATATTTTGGATAACACCAATCCATCGGCACCCATTGCTTTAAAATATATAAAACTAGTGGGTAATGACAATATTGCTGTAAAAGATCATTTTTTATATGCAGACAACGGAACGGATTTGTTAGCTATTGATATCAATGATTTAGATAATATTACCGTTGCCAATAAGGTTGAAAATGCTTTTCCAGAAAGACTGAAAGATGGCAAAATTTTGGTGGGGTATCACATAGAAGAGAAAACAGTAAAAGTACCCTGCAACTCTAACAGAGGTACAGTTTTTAGTCCCGGCAGACAAGACATGATGGCGAGTGGCGCAGAAGCATCGGGCGTTACGGGCAAAGGAGGATCAATGGCTAGATTTGTGGTAGCAGACAACTTTTTATATATCGCAAAGGCTGATAAATTTGTGCCCTATAACCTTGCTACTCCTTCTAATCCAAAACCAAGTGCAGCACAAGGATTTCCTGCACAGAACATAGAAACTTGCTTCCAATACAAAGACAATCTATTTTTTGGCGCCTCAGACGGAGTATATATCTACAATTATAAAAGCTCACCAGAAAGCCCAAGCTATGTGAGTGAGATTAGCCATGTTATGGGCTGTGACCCTGTGGTTGTGCAAAATGATTATTTGTTCAGCACTGTTAGAGGAGGTTCTATGTGCAGAACCACAAACAGTGTCAATTTACTTTATTTGTACGATATCAAAAATATCACTTCGCCCAATATGGTTGCTACTGAAAACCAACAGTCTCCTTATGGTTTGGGTGTTAATGGTCAGTTGTTAGTGGTGTGTAACGGTATTAATGGAATGATGGTTTATAATTGGGAAGAGAGCAGTCAAAAAATAACGTTAAGAAGTTCATATCCTGATATTCATGCTTTTGATGTGATTATGAATGGTAATACCATGATTGTTACCGCAGACAATGGCTTATTTCAATTTGACTGCACAGACCCCAGTAATATTAAATATTTGAGTACGTTGGTAAAGTTTAAATAAGTTGTTCTTATTTTTTATGAGTATTTGATTTTGCTTATATTTGTTTTCAATAGAAAATCAATAATCATAACACGTGAAAACAGCAATAAAAGACATAAAATTATTTGAAAGCAAACAAGTACGTTCGTCTTGGGATGAAGACCAAGAGGAATGGTATTTTTCTATTATAGATATGGTATCAATTCTAACAGAGAGTGTTGATGCCAATGCTTATTGGCGTAAGCTAAAACAACGACTAAAAGCAGAAGGCAATGAAACCGTGACGAATTGTCACGGTTTGAAAATGCAAGCCCAAGATGGTAAAATGAGGATGACGGATGTTGCCACTACAGAGCAACTTTTTCGGTTAATACAATCTATTCCATCGCCCAAAGCAGAACCTTTTAAACTTTGGTTGGCTAAAATTGCACATGAAAGAATAAATGAGGTGCAAGACCCAGAACTAACTATAGACAGAGCTTTGGAGCAGTATCTAAACCTTGGATATAGCTAAAACTGGATTAATCAACGGCTTAAAAGCATAGAAATTAGAAAAGAATTAACGGTCCCGATAGCTATCGGGATGGAAACGACTAGGCTTAAAACCAGGTCAACAATATGCCAGTCTTACAGATATTATTACAAAAACTTGGAGTGGCAAAACCACTAAGAATACAAGGTTTTGAAAGGCTTGAAAAAAGAAAACCTGAGAGACAATATGACGAATACGGAACTTATTTTAAATATGTTGGCAGAAGCTTCTACCAAAGATATTTCCCAAGCCGTAAACCCAAAAAGTTTTGAAGAAAGCAAAAAAGTAGCAAAACAAGGCGGAAAAATTGCTGGCAATGCCCGCAAAGCATTAGAGGCAAAAACCGGAAAGAAAGTAATATCCGATAAAAGCGCAAAGAAATTTATAGAGAATAAAAAGGAATAATGCCTATATTTGCTTTCAATTAAAAAAAATTATGAGAAAAATAACCTTCATTTTAACTGCTTTAGTACTTGCCGTTTCTTTAATCTTACCCTCCTGCAAAAAAAAGGATACAAAAACAGAGGATTTATCTCCAAAAGCATCCTTTACCATGACCAATAATGGCTGTACTGGGCCTTGTATCATTACTTTTGCCAATACCTCAACCAATGCAGATGCATTTGCTTGGGATTTTGGAGATGGAGAAACTTCTGATCAAAAAAACCCAACACACCAATACAGTGCGGAAGGCACTTATGTTGTTAAACTTACTGCAAACAAGGGTAGTCTGAGCAATAGCACCACTCAAAATGTATCGATAGCTGCCCCTGCCAATTTTATTAGTTACTATGCTAGAGGTAAATTTTATAGCTTTCCTGTACTTAGTGCCAGCCGTTTTAGTGGATCACCAAGGCATTTAACCCTTGAGGGCAGTTACCCATCTGGACTTCATGATATTACTTTAAGCCATGAGGAATCATCTTTGGGTTTTTCCCCTGGTATAAATGTAACAATGGATAAAAACTCATTGCCCAAGAATTTTATAAGCCTTAAATATATAGATGGAAAAGTATATAGCAGCAGGAATGTTAACGCTGACGGCTTTTTATTTTTTCAGGAATTAAAGTTTCAAAAAGATGCCAAACTCTCTGGGAAATTTAGTGGCGATTTGGTTTCTAGTGCAGGAGACACCATATCCCTTTCCACAGGAAAATACAGTTTAATTTTTAAGGATTAATTAAGCCTGCAAAACTGGCAATCTTCTCGGTTGGTATTTCTCTGCAACCGCTGCAATAGCAGCAATGTGTTCTGGTGTTGTACCGCAGCAGCCACCAACAACATTAACAAAACCGTGCTTGCAAAAGTCTTCTAAGGCAGCCGCCATAGCAGCAGGTGACTCATCATATTCTCCAAACTCATTGGGCAGCCCCGCATTGGGATAACAGGTAATAAAGCATTCTGCAATATTGGCTAATGAGGCTAAGAAAGGGCGCATTTGCTCAGCTCCTAAAGCACAATTAAGGCCAACACTCAACAAATTGGCATGTGCAATAGAAATATAAAACGCCTCCGTTGTCTGACCACTCAGGGTTCTACCACTTGCATCCGTTATTGTTCCACTTACCATCAATGGAATGTCTAAATTGAGTTCCTCTTTTAAGGTGTTGATGGCAAACAAAGCTGCCTTACAGTTTAAAGTGTCAAACACTGTCTCAACAAGCAATAAGTCAACACCACCGTCTATCAAAGCCTTGGTTTGTTGGGTATATAAATCAACCATATCCTTAAAACTTACCTCTCTATATCCCGGGTTATTTACATCTGGACTTAGAGATGCTGTTTTGTTCGTGGGACCTAAAGCACCGGCAACAAATCTAGGTTTATCTGGATTAGCTTTTGTCTTGGCAACAGCACATTCTTTGGCAATTTTAGCTGATTGAAAATTCATTTCATAAACCTTAGACTCTAAGCCATAATCAGCCATGCTGATGATATTTGAGCTAAATGTATTGGTTTCTATAATATCTGCCCCTGCATCCAAGTATTGGTTGTGAATTTCTTTTATAATTTCTGGTTGGGTAATGGATAATAAATCATTGTTGCCTTTCTGAGAATGGGTAATTCCTTGCAAATTACCTCTAAAATCTTCTTCAGATAATTGATGTCTTTGAATCATTGTGCCCATTGCACCATCCAATATCATAATTCTGTTGTGCAGTATATTTTTAATATTATCCATGATAAATTTCTATTGCTTATGCCATTAATAAATTGCCAATAAAGAAATAAACACTCAAACCCAAAATATCATTGGTGGTGGTTATAAATGGCCCTGTGGCAAGGGCAGGATCTATTTTAAAACGATTGAGAATAAGTGGTGTAATGGTACCTAAAATGCTAGCAAAAATTATTACACTAATCAGCGCAATACTAACGGTTAGACCTAAATTGTAATCAATACCTGTAGTAATATTCCAAGTAAGCAACAAAGCCGAGCAAAGCAAACCGTTTATCAATGCTACTAAAAACTCTTTGCCTAGTTTTGGCAAAATTGCTCCTTCCGTAATGGTATTATTAGCAATGCCCTGAACGATGATTGCAGAAGATTGAACGCCAGCATTTCCACCCATAGCCGCTACCAAAGGCATAAAAAACGCCAGCTTGGGGAAGGCAGCAAGAGCAGGTTCATAATTGGATAAAATACCCGAAGTTAAAATACCCCCTACCAAACCCACAACCAACCAAGGCATACGCGCTCTTGAAAGAACCCAAACCTTATCCGTTGATTCAACATTTTCTGAAATACCCGATGCCAACTGATAATCTCTGTCTGCCTCTTCTTTACTAAAATCAACAATATCATCAATGGTAATTCTACCTTGCAAACGGTCCAAAGCATCTACAACAGGAATGGCATCCAAATCATATTTATACATGGTAGATGCTACTTCCTCAGCATCGTCATAAACGTTAACACTAATTAAACTGTTGTTATTTTTAATCAAATGACCCACTTTGGTATTCCCTTTATTCAGGATAATTTCTTTTAAAGAAACCGTTCCCAACAATTTGTCAAATTCGTCCACGGCATATACCGTATATACTTTTAAAACATTTTCTGCCTGCTCTCTTATGGTATCAATACACTCATTTACAGTTTGGTGCAAATAAACTTTGATTAACTCTTTGGCCATTAATCCACCAGCAGAATTATCCGGATAATGCAATAAGGATATAATGTGTCCTGCAAACTCTTTGTCCTCTAAAAAAAACAGCACTTCATTGGCTTTCTGCGTTGGCAAAACACTAATCATGTCCACCGCATCATCAGAATCTAAATGAATAATAAACTTTTCTGCAATATCCTTGGCATCATATCCTTTAAAAAAACGACCCAGAATATCTTCATCCAATGCTCGTACTACACTCACGGAACGCTCCAAAGGAATGGCATCAATAATATATTGTGCATTTTCTAGACTGATATCGTAAAAAATATCGCCAATATCCTCTGGGTGCAAATCATCTAAAATAGCAGTAACCGTTGCGGCATCCTTTTCCTCGCAGGCATCTTGCAATAAAGCAAGGGTCTTTTTATCTATTCCATCCTTTAGCATTGAGGTCTAATTTTATACAGTTGTTCGCTTAAATCAATAAAGTCTACAAAACTAAGTTGTTCGGGGCGCATTGTAAAATAGGATTTGTTTTCAATTTCATCAATCCCAAAACTAGCCAAAGTATTGCGCAACATCTTTCTGCGTTGACCAAAAGCTATTTTAATAACATTTTTATAAAACTTATAAGGTATACTTAGTTCAAATTTTGGTCTTCTAACAGCCGAAATTACCCCTGATTTTATCTTTGGCGGTGGAAAAAAGGCATTTTCATCTACCGTAAAGTGGTAATGGGTTTCATAAAATGTGTTTAGTAGAACAGACAATATACCATATACCTTAGATCCCTCTTTGGAACATAAACGCTCTGCAACTTCCTTTTGAAACATCCCTGCAAATAGGGTAATGGGTTCATCTGCCTCCAACATTTTAAAAACAATCTGGGTAGAAATGTTGTAAGGAAAATTACCAATCAATGCCAAATTGCCCTTACCCTGTGGGAAGTCAAAAGTTAAAATATCGCCAAACAACACTTGCTCTATTCGCTGCGGATAATGCTTGTGCATATAAGTAACGCTTTCCATGTCTAAGTCTAAGGCCAATACATTTTTATCGGCAATATTAAACAGGTATTTGGTTAATACACCCTTCCCACAACCTACCTCAACAGTATAGTCAATATTTTTTTCTTCAATAAGCAAGGCAACATTTTTGGCTATTTCCTCGTCTATAAGAAAGTGTTGTCCAAGGTGTTTTTTGGGTTTTACCATTGATTCTTTCGGGTGACACAAAACTAATTTTAAAGCGTGTATAAACAAACTATTTTTGAGATTTAATAGATTAAACATTTTGAGTTTAAATCTTAAAATATAAATCTACCTCCCAAAAGTTTGGATAAAATAAATTTTTTGACATTGTGCAAGTAATTATGGCACGGTTTTGGAAAGTAGAAACTATAATAATAAAATATTAACAACTATGAAAAAAATATTTCTATCCGTATTAATCGCAGGTTTAGCTTTGGGAGTGACAGCACAAGCAAAAAAGAAACCTGTAAAACAAAACTCAACACCTAAAAAGGTTGAACAAACTAACAACAAAGTAACTGTTAAGATTGCAGCATCAGACAGTCTTGGAAACATTAAGTTTGAAACTACTTCACATGACTTTGGTAAAATCCCACAAGGAATTCCTGCCACTGTAACTTTTAAATTTGTAAATGCAAACCCAACACCTGTAACGGTTAACAATGCACGTCCATCTTGCGGTTGTACTGCTCCAAACTGGACTAGAGAGCCAATTCCTTCTGGAGGAACAGGAACTATCACTGCTACATACAATGCAGCATCTGCTGGACACTTTTCTAAAACCATTACTGTAGAAACCAACTTAGGAAATGTTGTATTGACAATTTCTGGTGTAGTGGAGCCAACTCCAGCTGAACCAGAACCAACTCCTATTAAAATTGGTAGCTAAAAATTAGTTTCTGATATATTAGTTAAACTTTAAAAAGGCTTGGTAAATAAAATATCAAGCCTTTTTTATATTAAAACATACAATAAACCCTTTGTGATGAAAAAAATATTAATAATTACAACCCTATTTATGCTGCTATCAGCATTTAAGGTCTACAACCCTGAAGAACATTTTACTTTTGACAAAAAAGTACATGATTTTGGAAATATCGAACAAGGATACCCTGTAAATACGATGTTTATTATTACCAATATTGGCGAAGAACCTTTAATGATAAACACCGTTAACCGTCAATGTGGATGCACCACACCCAAATACAAAACTGACCCCATTTTAAAAGGACAGAAAGATACGATTTGGGTTGGATACAACGCTGCTACCGCTGGCTCTTTCACAAAAAAACTAACGGTAATTACCAATTTTGGCGAATCTGATTTGATTATTAGAGGAACCGTTACGACAAAATAATGAAAGCTTTAGGTGCGCTTTTTATTTTATGGTTTATCAGTTTTGGCGTTTACAGCCAAATACCACCTAAACTAAAATTTGAGCATGACACTTTATTTTTTGAACCTATCATAGATGGCGAAAAAGTAGAACTAGATTTTAATTTCAAAGTTATTTCGGAGGATGCTATTCATATCCATCAAGTATATCCGGGTTGTAGTTGCACCACTCCTATTTACAGCGATGACACTTTAAAACCCAATGAAGCAGGCAAAGTAAAAATAATTTATAACTCCGCTGGTTGGGGAACAGATACAGGATACTTACTAGAAAAACATGTTTATGTTTTATACAATGGTGGCAGTCAGGTTGTTTTTTTTCAAGGAAGGGTGCATTCTAAAGATACCGTTTCTAAAATAAGATTTGATACCCTTGTTCATGATTTTGGCATCATACCTATGGGAGCTCCAGTTAATTATGCTTTTACATTTATTAATCAAAACTTAAATCCAGTTAATATTAAAATGGTACGTACCTCTGGCGGTAAATTAATATCCACTTGGTCAAGAGAGCCAATCGCCTTTAATCAAATGGGAGTGATTAATGCTCAATTAACAGCTACTAGTATAGGGACGTTCAATAAAAAATTGTCTGTAGAAACCAATTTAGGAACAATTATATTGACTGTAAAAGGTATTGTAGAACCCTAAATTACATCACTTCAAAAGCAACGTGGTGAAAATTATTGGCAGCTGCCAAGGGTTTTAATTCTACATAAAAATTATTGACAAACTCATGGTATGCCTTAAATTCGGAGGTAGCTACATTAAACTCATCAAAAAGTATAATATCTCCCTTTTTTAAGTAAGGATAAAGGCAAGAAAGCGCAAAAGCTGTTGCCGAGTATAAATCTGCATCTAAATGAATAATTCTTTTATCTGCTGCTTTTACATTTTCTTGATTTGTTGCCAAAAAACCAACCAAAGTATCTTGAAACAATCCTTTAAAAAAGGCTGCCCTGTTATCATTTACCTCCGGGATTTGATAAGCCATATCCCCTTTTGCATACAAACCATTCCAACTTTCTGGCAAACCTTCAAATGTATCAAAACCATAGAAAAATGAGTTGGGGTTTGTATTGGCAGAAAGCCACCAATTAAAAGAAGCTCCGCCAGCCACACCAAACTCTAAGTAAGCAATTTTACTATTTTTTAATGCTAAATTTTGGCTGAGGTATTGGTAATAATTATCCCTTTTTGCATGTGTTCTACCAGGGCTATAAAAATCGGAGTAACTGACTTGTTTTTTATACTTTAGCACCCAAGCTATCAATAAATTATAATGATATAAAAAAGAAAATAATTTGCCAAAAGGCTTAAAAATCAAGGTAATGGGAAAAAACAATAAAAAATCTTTGGTGTTTCTAATCAGCTTTATCATGCGGTGGGCAAATTTAGGTTTTTTTGTGCAATCCGCTATTGCTCAAAATAGTAGTTTTCTTGCTCCTTGATAATGTCTCCTCTTAATGCTCTGTATTTTTTAGAAGCACCCACCGTAAATAAACTGCCGGGTTGTTTCAATATAAGCTCTTCATAATATTTCATAGCATTGACCGTGTCTTTAAACTGGTTTTCATAAATACTCGCCAACTCAAAAAGCGCATTGTCATACAAAATATCATTGTTGTGATTGCCAATTATTTCTTTGTAAAAACCGATTGCCTTATCCCATTGAAACTGACGTGCATAAACATTGGCTTTCAGATAAATTACCTCATCCACCAAACTGTGTTTAGGGAAAAGTAAATTTATCTTTTCCACGGTTTTCAAGGCCTCTTCATTCTTATTTTGAAACAACAATAATTGCGCGATTGCATACGCCTCCATCGCCACATAGTTAGAGTCCAGTCCTAAATTATCTTGTATGGTTAATGAAAGTTCAATGGCATTGTTGGCAATTAACTGAGAGGTTGCACCTTTCAGCACTTCTAGCTGCGTTTCTGCCCATTCAAACTCACCTCTAAAATATGCTAACCTGGCTTTTCTAAATTTGGCTTCTTGCCCCAATGGCTCTTCTTTAAAATCTTTTTCTACTTGGGCATAGAGCAATTCACTTTCCCAAACATCGCCCATAAATAAATAGGCATCTCCCAAATCCAACTTGCATTCTGCAATAAAGCGCTGAGTGGTGTTTCTTAATTTTACCACCTCTTGCAACAAGGAAATAGCCTTATCAGCATTGTGCAATTGCTTAATATAAATTTCAGCCAATTGGCGCATGGCTTGTGCGGCAAACGGATTATTTTTGTGCTCCGCAATGAAGGTTAAAAAATCGGTTTCTAGCTGATACAATGCCGCTGTATCAGGAAAAGGGGTATTTAAAATTGCCTTGTAACGTGCATCTAACCAACCACTTTGTGCTTGATGGAAATACCTGCGGTCTTTGCCCAAACTCATTACATAACCATAACACATTGCCGTAACATCATAAGCCTGATTGGCAGCGCACAATTGCGCTAAATTCATCAACATCAAACCCTGATCTTCTTTCTTTTTACTAATAGATTTGTAGTGAATAAATGCACTATTCCAATCTTTTTGCTGGATAAAAACCCATGAAAGCATCTCTTCATAAATCAAGGCATACCTGCTTTCGTCCCTTATTTTCTTGAGCAAGGCCGTTTTTAACAAATTGTAATCGTCTTGGGATTGCATAAAAGCGGGCAACTGAGAAAGCACCATTTCATAAGATTGCTCCTCCCAAGTCGCCAATGCCAATAACATGTCCAATGCCTTGTCCTTTTTACCCAACAGATAATACAAACTGCTGATTTCCATTACATGCAAATTAGGATTTTCATAATTTAAAGCTTTGTTCTTTTCTAAAACCTCTAGGGCATAATCATAATAAGACCTGCTTCTAAAAGCCATACTCAAAGCCAAGGCCTTGGTATCTATTTTATAATCCGAAGCTATTAATTTTTCAAATAGTTTTTTGGCCTTTTTTGCTTCGCCCTCTTTCTCGTAGTAATAGCCTTCATCCACTTGATATTCAACCAAACCATATTTGGCATAAAAGTAAGCGCATAACTCACGGGCAGTTTTAAAGTCTTTTTTTTCTTCTAAGCATTTTAAATAGGGAATATAAATGCTGTTGTTGGCGGTATTATTCTTAACCTGCTCTGTAAAAAGACTAATTGCTTTTTCACATTCTCCCTCTTGTGCATATTGCAATGCCAGTTTTTCGCTAAATGTTTGCCCATAACTAAAAATGGTCATTAGCGGAAAAAACAGAAGGCTTAACAATAGCTTGCGCAACATCATACAAAAATAACGATTTTATTTGGAAAAATTCGATAAGTTTTTGAGGAGATATACTGAAAAGCTGATGGGCTTAAATGTATTTTTGGTTTGGGGTAGATAAATATTGACACTTTTTATTTATTTTTGAATGCTGAACAAATACCAAGTGATAAGCACTAGTTAAAAACAGTTCTAAGAAATTGGGTTATTGGATAAATTTTGCAAATTAATTTTATGGATATAAATCTTCAAAATAAGAAAATCGAATTGATACAGTGGCTATCCACTATAAATGACAAATCTCTTATTGAAAAAATAATGAAGTTAAGAGAAAAAGAAAAAACGGACTGGTGGATTGAAATTTCCGGCAAGGAAAAAGAGTCGATTGAAAAGGGCATTAAAGATGCAGATAATGGCAAATTAAATTCTCATACCGAGGCAAAAAAGCTTTATAAAAAGTGGCTTTAAAATTGTTTGGACTGAGCACGCACTTTTTGAACTAGAACAAACCATCCAATATTTAGAAATAAATTGGACAGAGAGAGAATTGAGAATTTTTGCTTCGAAACTTGAGCATACCCTTGAGCTAATCTCTAAAACCCCTGAATTATTTCCATCTTCCATAGAAAAACATGAAATTAGAAAGGCAGTTATAGAAAAATATAACAGTCTATATTACCGAATAAATAATGAAAGCATTGAAATTTTATCATTATTTTCCAATCGTCAAAACCCTAAAAAGAAAAAACTATAAAAAGCCCATTAGTTTAAATATATTTGTAAGCAGATAGTGAAAATAAGGACACCTTTTGCATTGAAAAGGTGAGTTTATTTGAACGTTACCTACCATAGAAATAGCGCAATGTTGACAATACCTGAAAAAATAACAATTTTTCTAACTGACTTGGAGGGACAAGCTATTAAACAGGACAAAATATTGGTTGGCATCAGAACCTTTGCAACTCATAAAAATGACATTAATCTTTCCCCATTTCTATCGGACAAAGATGGGAAAATCGAAATAACTAAAAAGGATATTCAATACCAGGCTGACAACTTAATTTCCTATGGCATTATGGACTATTCAAGTTTAGAAACTGCTAAACCAAATATTGAGGACACACCTATTATTAAAGATGATTGCGATGACAGGCAAACTGAGTATAGGTATGAAATAAAAATGAAAACTGTTGGCAAAAGTAAATTGCACAACTTGCTTTAGCCAAGGGATTAATAAAAATTATACCCCATAAAACAGTGAAAAATAACATTAATGAATCCTATTCTTCCGAGGTTTGGCTGATTAGTGGGCTTTTTAACAGCTTACCCGGAATATTAACGCTTGAAGGCGGGAAGTTGATATTTACTGCACTGGGAACAGGTACGTATTGGAAAAGTGGGTTAAAAAAAATAGAAAAGAAGTCTGGTGCGGAAAATTTCTCTTCTTTGTTAAAGCAAAATAAACCTGCTGAACTGTTTTGTGTTGAATTGAGTAAAATAGAAAAAGTAAATTTCCCTTTTATCTACTTTTCGGCTGGCGCTCATATCACTATCAATAATGAAAGATACCGACTAAGTTTTATAGAGCCTAACAATACGCAAATGCCCGTTTTTAATAAAAGCCGTTACAATGCAGTGCTTAAAAGAAATGTTGAAATAATTCAAGATATTGGTCATGCGCGAAAAGTCGGTAAAAAGTGGAGATCGCTTTTAACAGCATAGAAGCAAACTAGTTTGACTGCGAGGTGATAACATCCATGCAGGGTAAAAAATTTGATAAGTTTTTGAGGAGATATGCTGAAAAGCTGATGGGCTGAAAAGTTTTACACGAGGTTGGACTCTGAAAATATATTCTTTCGATTTATGCCGTCAAAAAACGAGTATCTGAGTTAGAGAATTGCTTTTGCTCGATACTTTTAAAGCGGAAGGGAGGGATTATGTATATTTAATTCTAATATACATATATTTGTGTGGTACAATCCATTGACCTGCAACCTTAAAATTGAAAACTATGAGCGCATTAAAATTACATTCATCAGGTCACACTGACCATCTTCAATCTATAAATGAAAAATATATTGCCTTAAATGAAATAGTTAATCGAAATGCGAAATTGACCGAAACTGAAAAGAATACAGCATTAGAAAACCTGAACAAATCTTTTGAAGAGGAAAAAAGGAATTCAAAAAATAATCAGTACTAATGCTAAATTTAGCAAGTTTACAAAAACTAAATTCTATGAGAAATAGGATTCCGCTACGCTTCATTCTCTAAAAAATACATGTCTATTTTTCCTTTGTTTTTAGCCATCACTTTCCCACGGTACACAAACTTAAAATCATTTTTTACTAGTTCATAAGTAGCGGTAGAAATGTTGATTTTTCCAGTTTCTGAGCTTTGTTCCATTCTTGAGGCAGTATTTACAGCGTCTCCCCAAATATCGTAGGCAAACTTATGCTTGCCAACCACTCCGGCTACAACGGACCCCGTATGAATGCCTATGCGGATGGAAAATCCATGTTTACCCTTTGCTTCTCTTTCTTTTTGGTAATTATCCATTAAGGTCAATATTTCCTTAGCCGCCTTTATGATTACACTATGATCCTTTTGCTCCGAATTGCTGATTCCATAGGCACAGAGATATGCATCACCAATGGTCTTAATTTTTTCGATTCCAAATTTTGCTACAATCTCATCAAACGCACTAAAACAATAGTCAATTTCAGTCACCAATTCCTTAGGACTGAGTTTTTCTGCAACGTGTGTAAAATCTTTAAAATCCGTAAACATAATGGAAACTGATTTGTAATATTTGGGCTCTGCTTTTCCCGTACTTTTTAGTTCATTTGCTGTTTCAATGGGCAGTATATTCAACAGCAATTCCTCTGACCTTTTTTTCTCCGTTTCAATAGTAATATTCTTTTGCACCAACTCCTTAGCCAATATGTGCCTAGATCGAAAGAGATAAAATAATATTCCAGATAAAATAAGAAATACGCTCAAAATGGCCACTAAAAGCCGGCTTTTTAACTTCTGTTTCCCAACTTCAATTTCTTTAATGTCGCTTTCTTTTTGTAACAAAGAATTTTCTAAAACCACCAACTTCTTTTCAAAACTCAGTTGCTCTACTTGCAGTGCTGTACTGTCTAAAGCAGAATCCTTCTCCAGCAATTCCAGTGATTGATGTTTGATGATTATTCCCATTTTAGCCAACTCTTGCCTTTGTATGTTCAATTCTTCCTGCTGCTTCCTTATTGCAGGCCCATGGGGAACCTTAGCGGCCTTGTACTTCCATTTTAGTTGCTGTATGTTATTATCTAGGGCTTTATAAATCTGCTCAAGCTGCTCAAAACTACGAGCCATTCCCAAGTAATAGTTTAATTTTTCTGCAATTTCCGCTGCTTCATGGGCAAACTCTTTAGCGGCTTTGCCATTTTCCTTGGTTGCTTTTGGCTGCAGCATTTCATCCACCAAATCGTTCAAAATATTTACTTTGTTAATACCCTTTTCTGATTTTGCTTTTACTTTTAGTCGTTGTATTAGTTGTGAATTTTGAGCAAAACCCATTTCTGAGCAAAGTGTTAAAACCAATAAAAGTATAATTCTTCTTATCATATAAGCTTAAAATAGCATGTGAAAGATATGGAATAAATCCGACATATTTACCAACGCAAAAAAATATTTATTGGTTCTATTTTAGAACTTATTGAGAGCCAACAAACAGGAATTGTTGAAATATAAATGGACAAATTATAAACGTAGAATTTGGGGTTAAATATTTTTAAAAAAATCTAATTAATGTACCTTGCCGGCCTATCTCAAAGTAAAAATTATGGAAGCCAGTAAAATGCTAAATTACATTAACAATGGATTTGAAAACATACCCCAGACTTTTTTGAATCTTTTTGAAGGCAAGAACAAAGGAAAATGATAGTAATACTTTAACACATAACTAAGATAAAATAAAAATGAACAACTTTGAATTTAAGAACCCAACCAAAATATTGTTTGGTAAAGGACAGATAGAAAATATTAAAAATGAAATCCCTAAAGATGCTAAAGTGCTGATGCTGTATGGCGGGGGAAGTATTAAAAAGAATGGAATATACGAGCAGGTAAAGAATGCCCTCATCAACTATGAAGTTTTGGAGTTTGGTGGTATTCCGGCAAACCCGGAATATGCTGTCCTGCTAAAAGCGCTCAAGGTGATTAAAGAAGAGAACATCACTTATTTATTAGCTGTGGGAGGAGGTTCTGTAATAGATGGAACAAAATTCCTTTCTGCTGCTGCCTTGTATGAAGGTGATGAGCCTTGGGAAATACTTGCCAAAAACATTCCAACACTTAAAGGAATGCCCTTTGGAACCGTTTTAACCCTACCTGCAACAGGATCTGAAATGAATTCAGGTGCAGTAATTACCCGAGCAGACACCAAAGAGAAAAGAACCATGGGAGGCGCAGGATTATTCCCTGCATTCTCCGTTTTGGATCCTCAGTTAATTCAATCAATCCCTCAAAGGCAATTAGCTAACGGAATTACTGATGCCTTTACCCATGTTTTAGAACAATACCTCACCTACCCTATCGGAGCTTCACTTCAGGATAGATTTGCAGAAAGCATTCTGCAGACGCTAATCGAGGTTGCACCCAAAGTTTTGAAAGATCAAACAGATTACACTGCAGCCTCTAATTTTATGTGGAGCTGCACCATGGCTCTGAATGGCCTAATCCAAAAAGGAGTGCCAACCGACTGGGCAATACATGCAATGGGTCATGAACTTACCGCCCTTTATGGCATTGACCATGCAAGAACACTGGCTATAATAGCCCCAAGCCATTACCAATACAATTTTGAAACGAAGAAAGAAAAACTTGCGCAATATGCCGAGCGCATTTGGAATATTACTGAAGGATCTACAGAGGATAAGGCACGTGCTGCTATAAAGAGAACAGAAACTTTCTTTATAGAGCTGGGAATTGACACCAAACTATCGCAATATACTGCTGCATATGAAGGTACCGCTGAGGAGATTTCGAAAAGGTTTAGAGAGCGAGGATGGGAAGGTCTTGGCGAGCATAAAAGCCTCACCCCAGATGACGTGGAAGAGATTGTAAAAATGTCCTATTAAAATTCTGAAAATGAAAAAAAATTAAATTAATGTACCTTGCCGGCCTATCTCAAGGTAAAAATTATGGAAGCAAGTAAAATGTTAAATTATATAAAGGCTGTATTAGAAAACATGCCGAGTGGTTGGTTAAATTTAACAACCCATCGCCTAGATATTTTTGATGAAAAATTGGCCAAAACTGAATTCTTAAATCAGTTTGAAATTTTATTTAATGATAACAATTCGGAATCAGCTGCACTTAATGAATTACCGACTGCCTACGACTATATTCGATTAGGCCATCCATTATCTTGTTTACTAGAATGGGTAATTGCTAAGTTAAATAATCAAGAACCCAAAAATGTAATCAGCTTTTCGTCAAAGACGATGCCCATTTTGGCAATCCTCAGAAAAAACTTATTCAATAATAAAAATACACAAATCATTTATACTGATGAAATCCCAGAGTTTTTTGATGCAGAAGTATTAAAAAGTATTTATGGTTATCAATTTGATTTAAAGAAAGTTGATAAAGTAGCAGACATTGCTCTGTTTAATGGCAGTAGCATTTTTATTTCACAACAAGATGAAATTAGAACTATTAATCTCACGCCCAACATTGACTTTTTTATCAATGTAGGTACTCAGCTAGGAAGCATTTTAATAGTCAATGGTGACCAAAACAAAGTTTATATCCCAGAAATTCAGCACGTCCGAAGAAGAGAGACTATCGCCATGACGCCAGCCAATTGTCTTGCTGCCCTTAATTCGCTTATAGTGCAATCTTCTTTAGATACACAAAAAAGTAATGTAGCGATCGACAAGACTAGTGCCTGCAATTCCATAAAAGAGATTACCGGCACAATCACAAAACCGCTAGTTGCTTCTAGCGGACTCTCTATTCAGTATGCAATAATGATGGGTCTCATTCACGATGCATTAGAAAACCATAAAGGAAAAGCTATCAAAATTATTGTTCCTCCAAATTGTTATGGTGGTACCAATGACCAAGCCAGACGCGTTGCTGCTTGTATTGCGAATGTTGAAGTAGTAGATTTATTAGTGGATGGTGATCATGAAATGGTGCAGAGTATTGATATCATTTTAGATAAAGTTGCTAACGAAGATGCTGTTCCCTACATCATCGCTGAAATTCCAACCAACCCGAGAGTTGAAGTTCCAGATTTGATACAATTAAAAGAGGTTTTAGGTAAGCAACGCAAGACGAGCAAAGGTGACATTGCTATTGATCCCGTTTTTATTTTAGATCAAACCTTTTGTCCTAATGTTCACTTTTTAGGGGAAGGAGAAATACTCTCAACAGTTAGGGCCATTTCCTATGCGAGCGGATCCAAATTCCCCAGTGGCGGAAAATGCACTGCAGGCTATTGTGTAGCAAACACAAAAGCAGAAGCTTTGATGGAGAAAATAGACTTGCATCTAACACTTTGCGATAACGAGCCAACAGCGCTTCAATATGAAATATTAGCAAAGCAATTGCCTTCCATGAATCAAAGAATTAAAGATGCTTATAAAAACACACGAGAATTTGTAAACTTTATTCATGAAATCTTACCAGCCGCTAAAATTAATTTCGTTTCGGAAGAGTTAGCAAATCAAGGATTTACCCCTTCTGTGTTTTCATTAGATTTACCAACAACGGGAAAAACCGATGAAGAAAGAGAAGCTTTTAAAAGAGAACTAAATCTTAAATTAATCAATTTAATGATTACCGAAATTCCGAATGAAAGTAAATTTTGTGTTAGCTATGGGCAGCTAAAAGGATGTTATTGGACTATACCTGCGACCTCTACACAAGGGACAACTAAAGAGGGTGACAAAGATTATATTGTGCGTGTAGCAATTTCTCCAAATATGGATTTGGAACTTCATAAAAAGGTGTTTGCAGATTTTGTTGGGAGTATTTGATAGGTTTTACAAATTGAATTAAAAAGCATCCTGATAGTATTCATCGGGAGTGTTTCGATAAGTTTCTCTCATGTTGTATAACGTGAGGCGAGACACTAAATACCGATGTATATCGGTAGACTGCTTAAGGTGTTAAGCTAAAATTCCAAGTGTAGTCGGGTTTTCCAACCCGACTTTACCTGTAACGAAAATTCTTTTACTTCATAAAACCATTGTCCGATAAAGTTTCGCTCCTATGGAGCTTTCTGCTATAATGGAAGACTATTTGTTACAAAGGTTTTGCTCATCCCGAGCAAAAAAAATATCCCTCCCGATGTATTTTGTATCAGGAGTGATTGAATCTTTGTAACAAAAGTATACGCAACGAAACCAGCCCCTACAGATTTGCATCGGTAGGGGCTAAATTACTAAATCTCTATAGTTCGCAAAAATATTGAAAGACTCACAAAATATTATCGGATAACAAGTGATTTAATAAAAAAAATCAAGCGTAATTCCACGAAAAATCAGCCAAAAACAGACAAAACGTGCACTTTTAAGCTTAAATCACGAAAAAATGAGCTACTTTAGTTAAAAAATAGCCTTTAAACTAAAAAAAAGGCAATCGTAGTACGATAATTGCCCTACCATACGCAGCAAAGTGCAATACATTAAAAAACATTATGGAAATATTAGTAATTGGAGCAGGAAACATGGGATTAACCTACGCAGAAGGAATGACAAAATCTCCTTTGTTAGCGCGAAAAAAGATAAAGATTTATGATACTGATTCCCTAAAAACTAAAACGCTAAGAGAAAAGAACATTTTTGATGTTTATGACGACTTAAACAATTGTTTGCCAACCGCAGATTTGGTCTTTTTAGCAGTAAAACCATATCATGGTGAAGCGCTTTTTAAGGAAATGAAACCCTTGGTAAACCAGGAACAAATTATGGTTTCCTTAATGGCGGGTGTAACCATAGATACTATTCAGCAAGGGCTTAACCTTGAGAAAGTGGTGCGCACCATGCCCAATTTACCCGCGCAGGTTGGAAAAGGGGTAACTGCTTATACCGCTTCAAAAGGAATTACGCGCTTGGAGATTATAACCATCCGAAACCTATTAGATACAACTGGCGAATCTATTCATGTAGACACCGAAAAATTGATTGATGCTTCTACAGGAATTTCTGGAAGTGGACCGGCTTATGTATTTTACTTTATGCAATCAATGCTGGAAGCGGCTAAGACAATGGGCTTTTCAGACCATGACTCTAAGATTTTAGTAAGCAACACCTTTGGCGGTGCCATTGCACTTTTCAATCAATCTGATTTATCGCCTCAAAAATGGATGGATCGCGTAGCCTCTAAAGGCGGAACTACCCGTGCTGCATTAGACTCTATGGATGACAACAACGTGAAAGAATTAATAAAAGAAGCAGCTTATGCCGCATTTAGTAGAGCGGTGGAGTTGGGAAAGGAATAAAATAAGTATTATGAGAAAAAAAATAATAGTTGTTAAAGTTGGCACTAATGTAATTACCAATAAAAACAATCGAATATTAGTACCTATATTAAAGGAATTGGTGCGCCAAATTGCAGTTTTATATGAGGAGCACAATATAATGACCGTATTGGTATCTTCTGGAGCTGCTATTGCTGGGAAAGAAGTTTTAGGTGAATGCAATATTGAGAATAGTTCCATTAGACGACAAGTTTATTCATCTGTAGGACAACCCCGTATGATGCGTCATTATTATAGTATTTTTAATGATTATGGCATGCGCTGCGGTCAGGTTTTAGCTACAAAAAGAGATTTTGACCCTGGTAAATACAGAGAGAATATGATTAATTGCTATGAGGGGTTATTATCACAAGGCGTTATTCCCATTGCAAATGAAGACGATGCCGTTTCCCTAACCATGTCTATGTTTACAGATAATGATGAATTAGCGAGCTTAGTGGCTGAGTTAGTGGATGCAGATAAACTAATTATTTTAACAGATACTGACGGGCTTTATGACGGTCATCCTGATGATGTCGATTCAAAAAAAATAGATGAAGTAAGGCTGAATCAAAATGTAGAAGAGTTTGTAAAAGCTTCAAATAAAGGAGAAGGTGAAGGACGTGGAGGCATGAAAAGTAAATTAAGCATCGCCAAAAAAACCGCTCAAAAAAACATTCCTACCTATATCGCCAACGGAAAAACACCAAACATAATTGTCGATATTATTAACGATAAAAAAGTAGGAACAAAGTTTCTGTCTAACTAAAAAAGTAAAAAAAATGAAATTATTAAACACCAAAGTAAAAAACGATGTACTTGAAACCATGATGACCATTCTTGACAAGAATAGAGATGCCATCTTAGCAGCCAACAAAAAGGACTTAGAAGCATTTAATAGAGAAGACCAAGCACTGTATGACCGATTAATTGTCAATCAAGATAAAATAGAGGGTATGATACAAGCCATTAAAGAAGTGAAAAATCAAGACGATCCAGTAGGGAAAACCATTTCGAACATTACCCTCGATAACGGATTGAAAATTGAGAACAAAACATCTCCTTTTGGAACAATTATGATTATTTATGAATCTCGCCCAGATGTTACTATTGAAGCAGCAGTGCTTGCCTTTAAAGCAAATAGTAAAATATTATTAAAAGGAGGAAAAGAAGCTTATCATTCTAATTTAATGCTTGTAAAATGCTGGCATGAGGCATTGGAACAAAACCAATTAAGCACCAACTGGATTGAATATCTGCAACTAAACAGAGAAGAAACGCAAGCCTTTCTTAAAAACCCATCCCAAAAATTAGATTTAATTGTTCCTAGAGGAGGTGAAAGGTTAATTCAGTTTGTAAAGGAACATGCAAAATGTGCTGTTTTGGTAAGTGGTAGAGGAAATAACTTTTTATATGTTTCAGAACATGCGGATTGGGGAAAAGCAATGGAAGTTATTATCAATGCAAAAACGGATAAAATTTCAGGTTGCAATGCTTTAGATAAAGTGCTTATTGATAAAAACATCCCTGATTTTGAAGCAAAGATAAAAGAACTGAATACTGTTCTAAAAGCTGCAAATGTCAATACAGTTGTAGACGAAAACATTGCTCAATTACTCCCCGAAAACCAAAGGGTTGAGAATGAAGAAATTTGGTATGAAGAGTTTTTAGCCTTAAAAATTGTTATTGGCAAAGTGAATGACATACAAGAGGCTATCGAAAAGATAAATACCTATTCTGGAGGACACTCGTCCGTTATTATAACTGAGAATGAGGAAGAAGCGCTGTTGTTTATGGAACAAATTGATTGTGCAGTGGTTTACCATAATGCTTCTACACGATTTACGGATGGAGGGCAAATGGGTGTGGGTGCTGAACTTGCAATAAGTACAGATAAATTGCATCACCGTGGACCCCTTGGACTAAAACAATTGGTTACCAATAAATATTATATTTTTGGTGATGGACAAGTAAGGGTTTAGGGTGGGTAAACCTATTTATATCCCCTCCAAGGATAGAAATTTTGGAATTAGAATTAGGAAAAGAATAAGAAATTAAGAAAAAAGCATGAAAACTACATTAAGAGATTGGATTACCGATTGGTTAAATGGGCTTGGAGTTGAAGAAACATACACCGTCTATTTAAAATTAATAATCCTATTATTTATTCTATTTATCATTTGTTATGTCACCAATCTCCTGGTAAAAAAGATTTTTATCCGTTATATCCGATTAGTAATCAAAAAAACTAAAACCTTGTGGGATGATGCGCTGGTGGAAAACAAAGTTTTTATTTCACTCTCACATATTGCACCGGCTATTGTAATTTATTTGGCGACTCCTTATGTTTTTGAGGATTTTCCGGGCGCAATTCCTTTTATTTTTAGATTGGTCAATGCTTATATCAGCATTGTTCTGATTATCTTTATCATCAATTTTCTAAATACCTGCAAATACTATTCAGAAAACACAAAATTATTTAAAGACAACCCTTTAGATAGTTATTTCCAGTTAATTAAAATTGCCATTTACATTATTGGTGGTATCATTATTCTATCCGTCCTTCTGAACAAATCCCCTTTATACTTTTTTAGTGCTTTGGGGGCAATGACCGTTGTTTTGTTATTGGTATTTAAAGACACCATTATGGGATTTGTGGCAAGCATACAACTTTCAGCCAATGATATGATACGGATAGGCGATTGGGTCTCTATGCCTAAATATGGAGCAGATGGTGATGTTATTGAAATAAACCTAACCACCATAAAGATACAAAACTGGGATAAAACTGTTACCACTATCCCTACTTATGCATTTATTTCAGAATCTTTCAAAAACTGGAGGGGAATGTCAGAATCAGGAGGCAGAAGGATAAAACGGTCTTTAAACATTAAAATCAGCACCATAAAATTCTGCACTGCGGAAATGCTGGAACGATTTAAAAAGTTTCAACTGATAAAAGATTATATTGAAGAACAAAGCAATAAAATTGAGGAGTATAATAATGAAAACAAGATAGATAAATCCTATTTAATCAACGGTAAACATTTAACCAATATTGGTATCTTTAGGGTATATGCAGAGGCTTATGTGAAAAACAACCCTGATATTAATCTTGATTTGACCTGTATGGTTAGGCAATTGCTCCCCACAGAAAAAGGACTTCCAATTGAAATATACACCTTTAGCAATCGTCAAGAATGGGTAGAATATGAAGACATCATGTCAGACATGTTTGATCATCTTATAGCATCAGTTCCTGAATTTGAACTTGAGATATTTCAAAACCCTACAGGGACTGATTTTAGGAAGCTTTAATATTGATTTTAAAAGCATAACGAATAAAAACAACACAATTATGAAAATTTTAATATCGCTATTGCTGCTAACTTCGATGACTACTTGTGGACAAGAAAAAAACAAAATGGATACCACGCATAAATTTACCAATCACCTCATTCACGAGAGCAGTCCCTACTTATTGCAACATGCCCACAATCCTGTTAATTGGTATCCATGGGGTGAAGAAGCATTAGAAAAAGCAAAAATAGAAAACAAATTGCTACTAATTAGCATTGGCTATTCCGCTTGTCATTGGTGTCATGTAATGGAGCATGAAAGCTTTGAAGACACCGCAGTGGCAAATTTTATGAATGACCATTTTATTGCCATTAAAATAGATCGCGAAGAGCGACCCGATATAGATCAAGTGTATATGAATGCCGTACAATTGCTAACCGGAAGTGGAGGTTGGCCTTTAAATGTTATTGCCTTGCCCGATGGAAGACCTATCTATGGTGGTACGTATTTTCCAAAAAAAGATTGGATTTCAATGCTAACGCAAGTATCTACTTTTGTTAAAGAAAATCCAGATAAAGCAGAACAACAAGCGCAGTCTTTAACAGAAGGGGTAAAAAGTAGTGAACTAATTTACGCGGTGACTGAAAATGCAGATTTCAAAACAGATGATTTGAATACGATATTTTCTAACTGGACTAAAAACATTGATTATACCAATGGAGGACACAACAGAGCACCAAAGTTTCCTTTGCCCGTAGGGTATCAGTTTTTGTTGCACTATAACTATTTAACAAAAAATAAGGATGCTTTAAAAGCCGTGGAAACCACCCTTAACAAAATGGCAGATGGTGGTATTTATGACCAAATTGGCGGTGGATTTTCAAGATATTCAACAGATGCGTTTTGGAAAGTACCTCATTTTGAAAAAATGATTTATGACAATTCACAATTAGTAAGTTTATATGCCTCAGCATATCAGGCTACCAAAAATCCCTATTACAAAACCATCGTCTATGAAACACTCAACTTTATTGAAAGAGAATTAACCTCAGAAAAGGGAGCGTTTTACTCATCAATAGATGCTGACAGTGATGGAGAGGAAGGAAAATTTTATGTTTGGACCAAGAGCGAAATACAAAATATATTAGGAGAAAATGCCAATTTAGTCATTGATTATTATAGTGTAACCAACAATGGTAATTGGGAAAATGGGACTAACATTCTTCATAAAACCAAAGATGATAAAAGCATTGCTCAAAAATATAAAATCACCGAAAATGAATTACTGCTTAAAATTACGGAGGCCAAAAAAATATTACTGAAAGCAAGAAGCAAGCGAATTCGCCCTGCACTGGATGACAAAATAATTACTGCCTGGAACGGTTTGATGCTCAAAGGGTACATTGATGCCTATCGAGTTTTTGACGAGCCAAAATTTTTAATTTCAGCTAAAAGAAATGCAGAATTTATTCTAAAAAATAGTAAAAAAGCTGATTACCGCTTAGACAGAAACTTTAAAAATGGCACGTCTACCATCAATGCGTTTCTGGACGATTATGCCTTTACCATTGATGCTTTTATTGCCTTGTATCAAGCAACATTTCAAGAAAAATGGTTGATAGAAGCACAACAATTAACCGCTTATTCCATTGCCCATTTCTATGATACCAAAAGTGGCATGTTTTTTTATACCTCAGATTTAGACCCCGGTCTTATTGCCCGTAAAATGGAAATTTCAGACAATGTAATTCCTTCGGCAAACTCACAAATGGCAAAAAATTTATTTGTGTTAGGCCAGTATTTTTATAAGGATGATTATCTAGAGAAATCAAAAAAAATGCTCTCAAATGTAAAACAGAATGCTTTGACAGGTGGAGTGTACTATGCTAATTGGGATATTTTAATGGCTTGGTTTGCTAGCGAACCGTATGAAGTTGCCATATTGGGTGAGCATTATTTAAAGGAAAGAAAAGCATTTGACAGGTATTATTTACCCAATGTTTTTTTATCTGGAGGGAAAAATGAAGGTACCTTAGAACTGCTTAAAAATAAATTCATAAAAGGACAAACAACCATTTATGCTTGTCGAAACAAGGTCTGTAAATTGCCTGCTACGGAAGTTAAAAAAGTAGTGCTAGAAATTGTGAAATAAAAATTGTTTACAAACTTCTTCTGCCTGGGTGTTCTCACCTCGCAACCTAATCTACCTCCTTCTCCGCTGGCACAGCGTCACTAAATGAGGGCAAACCCTCCGTAATGCTTCCGGCACCTTTTTTATTAATTTTGAAAGTTACATCCTTGGTGGTGGTAAATAACAGCACCGTTGAAAAAGACTTTACAAGATGTGATTGCACCACCTCAAACGCCTCTTCTAAGGTAAGCTTATCTTCCTTATCCTGGGTCTCTACAGACCTGTAGCGCAATTTAAGGATGACCTTAAAGCCATCCTCAGCATAAATTGGTCTGACAAATATATTTCTTAAATCAGGCTTACCAATGGTCTTTGCCATGGTTAACTTGGCAAAGCGCCCTTCTTTTACACTTTCTTTTACCTGTTCCCAGAAAAGAACAAACACATCTTTGTATGGCATAAACTATAGATTAATGAAGAATCATTTTGGTTTTCAAAAGTAAGACAAATAATTTAATTTACTGCTTCAGGGTCTTCGGCACGAGACCCTGAAGCGGAAGCCATTTTGTGCTTTTCGATACTATTGAAAAAATAGAATTTTTTCAATCACTCAAAGTGACCAAAATGGAGAACTCATAATTTTAAACCAACTTTACTTGCTCCTTCTCCAGCAGTACCAGTTTCTTTTTATACAAGTCGCCAATGGCTTTTTTGAACACCTTTTTACTCATACCCGTAATGGATTTGATTTTCTCAGGGCTAGATTTATCGCCCAATTGCAATATGCCGTTTTTTGCTTTAAGCAGTTCCAATATTTTATCAGACGAGCTGAGAACATGTCCATATCCCAATTGCTGCAACGTTACATCTATATTTCCATCGTCTCTCAAGGGCTTAATATACCCATCCCTGATATCTCCTATTACCAAATCTTCAAAAATTTCATTGGCATAAATCAAGCCGTAGTATGCATTTTCTATTAAAACGTTTCTTCCCAAATCCGTTTTTTCGCCTATCATCACCTGCACTTTTTGGTTTAACTCAAAAGTTGGCTCATCAACAAAACAGAACTCTTTCCATTTCATGCTGCCAATCAGCCTTTCTGTTTCCTCATCCAAAAACATATACACTATGCGCCAATCGCCAACCCGCACATCCGCATTTTGCTCTTTAAAAGGCACCAAAAGGTCTTTCTCTAACCCAATATCATAAAAAACACCAATGCTATTGACACCCACTACCTCTAGCGCAGCAAAAGAATTTAATTGAATTTTTGGATATAAAGTAGTGGCAATTATTCTGTCCTCAGAGTCGGTATAAATAAACACCTCTATCTCATCTCCCACCTCCAAAGTATTGGGAATGTATTTTAGCGGTAATAAAACATCTTCCACGTCCTCACCACCTAAGTACATACCCACACTGGTACTTCTTAAAACTTCTAACTTGTTATGCTCTCCTATTTTTAACACCCTGCAAAATTATGGTATTTATGTTTTCTTATGCTGTTTTTTAATTTAAAAACTGCTTTTCCGTTTGCTAAAGCCTAAGTGTAACGGAATCAGTTGTAACAGATTTATTACTAACAGTTCTAATTGACTGAAAGCAAGACGGGCTTTGCGCAGCAATAAACCATAGATGCTTAGGGCTTTATAGGAGGTTTTTAGGGTGGAACGTGTGTTTGGAGGGGAATGGGGCTTGTTGAGAAGTGAGGGTTTTATAGTGATTTAGGTATTTTTACTTCAAATCTGTGTAAATATGAATATATTTGTGAGTTGGCAAAATCATTATGCGAATACAAACGCTCATTATATCAATATTTATTAGTACCTCTCTATTCTCTCAAGAAAATACAAAGACATTTCTTGTACTAGATTCAAGTCAGTATGATAGTAATTTCATTAAATACTGGGAGCATGTAAAAAATTATGGTGTTATTTTTTCTAAAGATTCTATAATTATTGAGGGAGATAAATCTAATGCTGTTATTATTCCTACTGATTTACCATTAGAACAAAATGTGACTTATAAAGCCATTCAAGGTGATACAACGTATATTTTAGTTGTAAATAGACTGAATTATACAAACATTTATTTTTTAATAATTGGAACAAAAAACAATAAAACGGTATTTGAAAGGAAAGACACGGCAATTTTAGAATCATCCTTTCATTTAGGTTCAGAGGGCGTTTATGAAAAAAGCGAGAATGAAATATATGGTATGAACGATTATAATATATCAGATGGTAATAATCATAAGCTTCTTATTCCTGTGGGTACTATTGAAGCTATCAATTATTATGAGCCGGGGAAACATAAAGAAATTGTACTACTATTTAAAAAGATAGAATGAATTTGGATAACTCGAATTAAAAAAAATGAAATTTAATAAAAACCCCTTTTTAATCCTTTTATTATTAATAACTCTGCTCAGCTGTGAATCACAAGTGAGTAAGTCCAATAATTATTGTGGATATGAATTGACTAGAATGGAATATAATATACTTTGTCAAAAAGCAGATAAACAACGAAAGGAGTTGTATGATGCAGATAGTTTATGGTCAATCTATGATCAAGTTAATGATACATTAAGGCAAATCATGCCAGATACGGTGACGTTTGAGGTATTTTTAAACACACTAGACAAAAAGCACTTTAGCTTTATTGTCATTGCACCGAAGAATAATAAATATTTTGAAACCATTGCATGTAAATTTATGAAAGCAAAATTTAAAGGGGATATTCCAAAAAAACGAATATTATGCTTGCATTCATATACTAATCCTGATGGTAGTGGTGAAAGCCCCATAGAGATAGCTATAAAAAACAACAATGACTAAGCACGGCATATTGCTCATAATAATAGTATCAGTTACTACCGTTTTTGCTTGGGTATATATGCAAAGGTTAAAATTGGATTATAATTCAGAAGGCAGATTCTATTCTCTTCAAGATGGCGTGGTGTATAATGAACAAGCGATAGCTGTTTATGGATTTTTTACTTTTTTAGGATTAGTTTTGACGGGAATATTAATAATCAAAATTACTAAGAAAAAATAAATGTAAATCTGTTGCCCCCAATTTGAAATCAAATCCAATCCAGAAAATCTTTTTTTGACAACCCTAACTGTTTTAGTGCATTTTTTATAATAAATTCAGGGACTGGGTCTACGTGTGTTTGAATAGTAATTGGTCTTAATAAATCACTTCTTGTCCAATGCTCGTGCCCTCCATTTCTTCTGTTGCAAGAACATCCTTGTTCAATTAAAAAATCCCTGTATAATTTAAGAGGAATATTTCTTAAATGTCTAATTGACATAACATTTAATAAGCAAATTCAACTTCTTCTCTTGATACCTTATAACTTTTACTATTTACAATTTCGTTATACAAGGGATTTAAAGCAACCAAATCCGAATCTTTTGGAGGATTAAATTTAGGCTTCTTTTTAGAGCCTCTGATGGCCCATCCTAAGTCTTTAAGAACTTTATCTAATGTTTTTTTATTACTGGTATATCGGAAAAATTCGTGAAGCGCTTCAGAAAAAGACTGCTTTGCTTCTGGTTGACTATAACCATACCCGCTCAAGTCTAAAGCAGGAGAATAAATTATGGTAACATTATCCTCTTCAAATTCTACCAATGAAAGACCAACGTGATACTTTCCATTACCCAAACCTATATCGGAAGTCAAATGTAATTTATCCATAAAAAATTAGTTAATGGTTCAAATATAGGAAAAAATTAAAAATATTGCTAACAATCCATGATAAAAAACGCCTAAATCTGAAACAAATTCTAAGTGTATTGCTTATTTATCCCAAATCCAAACTCTCTGCATCCAGCGTTTCATCTTTTTTTGTATTACCTTAAAATGGTGTTTGTCTTCTTCCGTAACAAAAGTAATGGCATCACCCGGGTTTTTGGCTCGGCCTGATAAACTATACTATTTTGATTTTTCAAAACTTAATTTCTTCCCGGTTTTATCCAATGTCATTTTATAAAAATCTTTAGTGTTAATGCAACCTAAAACTTTTTTATACAAATATGCTTTTGATTCGTCAGTAATATTATCCGACCCAATAGCACCTGTTTTAGGGTGGACAAACATAAGATAAAGTGCCTCTTTTTTAATTATTAAAAGAAAATAAAATCTAAATCCGCCACTGCCGCCAAGTCGTTTTTTTATATATGGTGAATCACTACTATGATTTAGTCGTGTTCCTGAACAAAGGTCTTGAGCTGTTTCCTTAAAGAAATAATTTATCACCTCTTTTTCAATCGTATTGTATGATTTTTTTGATTTTAATTTTTCAAATGCTACTTTGAAATCATCAATACAAAAAATATTCATCATCAGATTAAAGAAAGCCTTTTTGTAGTTTCAGTAAAGTCAGGCATTTCAGGCAGAAAGAAAAACACTGATTCCAAATCCTCACAAGATTCTTTTAACTCATCTATCGAGTTTTTAAAGTCCTTAATTTCTTCTTTTGCAATTCCTCTTTTCCTTAAATACCCCATAGAAACATATTGACGAACTAACGAGGATTTAAGGTCTTTTCCTACAGAAATTAAATCGTTTAACATCATTAGGCTTTCATTATCTAAATCATTAAGCCAAGTTAATTTCTCAATTCTTTCGTTTATTTGATAAATCTTAGATGATTTGGTTTTTAATTTCTTCTTAAAACCGTTTATCGAATCTAATAGGGAATTAACTTCATCCTCATCCACTAACGGAGTTGTTTTTTCCTTAAAAGAAAATTCTCTAACACTTGAAAAAGTATCATTAATCTCATTCTTATAGGATAAATATTCCATTTTTATCTTCTGTTTGACGGATACAAATATAATATAAATTCCAATGGTTAACAATATCTATAAAATTAGCTGCTTCCTATTTAATAGGCTAATGCTCATCTACTTTGAAATAGGTAAAGCACAATTATCCTAATTTAGCGCAGAATATAATACCTAACCCAAATCCAAACTCTCTGCATCCACCATGGTAATCCATCGTCTCATCTTTTTTTGTATAACCTTAAAATGGTGTTTGTCTTCCTCCGTTACAAAAGTAATGGCATCACCCGGGTTTTCGGCACGGCCTGTTCTGCCTATGCGGTGCACAAAATCTTTGGGAGATCGAGGCAGTTCGTAATTAATTACATGCGGCAAAAAGGCAATGTCAATCCCTCTTGAAAGTAAATCTGTTGCCACCAATACGCGTAAATTTCCTGCTATAAACCTTGCCAAAGCATCGGTTCTGCTTCCTTGGCTTTTTTTACTGTGTATGGCTTGGGCATCCACCCCATTTTTTCGCAATTTATCGGCTACTAAATCTGCCTGATAAACGGATGAAGTAAATACCAGTACCTGTTTCCAATCATTGCTTTTTATTAAATGGCGCAATAGAGGGCCTTTCTTTTCTAGGGTAACAAAATAACCCACTTGGTTGATCAATTCAACCGTATCATTTTCGGCTTCAATGCTTATTACGGTTGGGTTTTTTAACAAAACCCTTTCCACCGCTTGCACATCTGGACTGAGGGTTGCAGAGAACAATAGGTTTTGACGCTTGCTTGGCAAGAGCGCAAAAATGCTGTCCATTTCTTTTTTGAAACCCAAGTTGAGCATCTTATCTGCCTCATCCAAAACTAGGGTGGTCAGGTCATTAAAATGCATGGCGTTTGAGGCTACCAATTCTAATAATCTTCCGGGAGTGGCCACCAATACATTGGTATGAATCATTCCTTTCATTTGCGGATTGATAGAAACCCCACCATATACCGCCTTAGATTTGAATGGAAAAGGCAAGTCTTGTGAAAAAGAACGAAATACTGCCTCCACCTGTACAGCTAATTCTCTGGTGGGCACTAAAACCAACACATTGATGTGTCTGTTCTTGGTTTCTGTTTTGCCCGCTAAGTTTTGCAGAATGGGCAGCGCATAGGCTGCCGTTTTACCTGATCCGGTTGGAGCAATGCCCATTGCATCCTTTCCTTTTAGTATAACAGGAATGGCCATCTCCTGAATTTGAGTTGGTTTTTTATAATCTTGCTGGTCAATTGATTTTAATAGATATGGCGCTATTCCTAAAGTTTTAAAAGGCATTCAGTTTTGTTTGTTTTTCGCCTGCAAAGGTAGGTCTTAAAAATGCTTTCGTAAAAAAGTAGTTAGTCTTCGATAATTATTCTCCAAATTGAGGAGTAAAAGGCGTGTATCGGCTCCCGAAGTAGATCCGGAGCGCGAAATAATCTTCAATAATATAGGCAGAGAATGCAATTGATTTTTTTCTCGCCAAGACGCTCCCGATGTACATTGGGAGACGCAAGGCGTTTATAAATGATCAAGGAGCGGAGGATTAAAAATGCTATTAGGGTTGTATTAATCTTTTTTATGAAGCTGATGCGCTAAATAAACGCCCATGCTTGCACAAGCCTGAATTAAATAACCGCCAGTGGGCGCATTCCAGTCAAGCATTTCTCCAATGCAGAATTGGTTTTTTAATTTTTTTAATTCAAAATGAGCATCTACTTCCTTTAAGGCAATTCCACCCGAAGTAGATATCGCCTCGTCAATGGGCGCACCGTTGGTAATGGTTAACGGAAACTTTTTAATGAAACCAGCCAATGTTGGTATATCTAGAAATTCATCTTTGGTGAGGGTATATTTTATTAAATCTACCACAGCACTGCTCAGTTTTATTTTTTCTTTTAAGGCAACGGTAATGTTTGATTTTGAATGGGTGATTTTTTCAATAAGGCCTGCTACATCAGCAGTTGGTTTAAAATCAATATAAACCACCACCTCTTTGCGTGCAGCTAAGGCCGCTTGTATTTGAGGACTCAATCCATAAATAGCATTGCCTTCTATTCCAAATTTTGTAATCACTGCCTCGCCTTTCTGAATTTTATTTTCTAAAGAAATGGAAATGTTTTTCAATGCTTTTCCTTCATGCTTTAGTATAAAATTTTCATGCCATTTAATTTGATACGCACAATTTGCGGCCTTAAAAGGCAGCGTGTCAATCCCTTTCTGATTAAATAGATTTAACCAAGAACCATCAGAACCTGTTACTTTCCAACTGGCACCACCTAAAGCAAAAACCACATAATCCGACTTTATCAATTCATCATCATTGAAAATTATAGTATTTTCTTCACCCCAAGCCGTAAAAGTCTTATTAAATTCAAATTTGACGTACTTTTCTATCAAATAGGTTTCTATGCATTTTAAAACTTCAATGGGCTTGATTCCCTTTTCAGGAAAAACCCTACCACTGCTACCCACAAAAGTTGGAATACCTACAGTCAACAACCAAGCTCTTAAATCATTATTGCTAAATCCACCCAAAGCTTTATCTAAAAAAGAAGGAGGCGTATAGCGCAATTTAAAGCTAGTCAATTCTTCAGCATGGGTTAAATTGAAACCACCATCGCCCGCCACTAAAAATTTACGTCCAAGCGAAGCCTTTTTTTCGAATATTGTTACATCGTAAATATCAGTATCTAAAAAGGCAGCTAGAAACAAGCCCGCAGTTCCTCCACCTACAATTGACACCTTTTTTTTCACAGGACAAAGGTTGCAGTTTTTTTTTGATTTTGACTACTTATAATTATCCGCTTTTCACATATTGGAGATTGAAAAGAAATACAAATGCTTATGAAAAACGCAATTAAAACACCAAATACATGGTTATGACAATACTTATGAGCTGTATTGCAAATATAATGGCACCAAAAGTCAAACCCCTTTTACCTGACTTTAACAGCTCCTTTATATTGACTTTCAAGCCTATGGCCACCATGGCCATGGCCAGTAAAAATGCACTTGCCTCTTTAATAAAGGCTAAATACACAGTAGGCACGGTAAATAAAGAAACCAAGATGGAAATAAGAATAAACAAATACAAATACCAAGGCAATGATTGTTTTGAAGAGGCCTCATTAACCTTGTCTTTTCCAATAATCATCAAAAAAATAAGCAATGCTGGCGTGAGCAAAGCAATTCTGCCTAATTTTACGGTTACCGCCATTTCTCCCACCGCATTGCTCACGGCAAAACCTGCTCCAGCAACATTGCCCACTGCGTGCAAGGAAGCCCCTATTAAAACACTGCTTTTTACCTCTCCAAAAAATTGCTGCACAAAATAGGGCAACACGATCATGCCCAACAACCCAAATAGATTGACAATGGCCATGGCAATCCCCATATCTGTTTTATCCTTGCTAATGTTAGGTGACAGTGCTGCTATGGCAGCAGACCCACAAATAGCAGTTCCAAAACCTATTAACCAACCTGTGGTTCCTGGGCAATGCAATTTTTTAGCTAAAAATAAAGTGCTCCAAAGCGTAATGACAATAGAAACCACGATTACCACAATGGTTTGCCAACCTAAACTTAAAAACTGTGTGTAATTGACCCCAAATGCCATTAATACAATGGCTACTTCCAAAACCCTACCGCTAGAAAATTTGATACCTGGGGCAAAATACTCCTTAAAGGAAAACAAATTGCCGATGATAATCCCTAAAACCAATGCTAAAATAATGGCATTGAGATCAGAAAAATAAGCTAAACCGTATGCCAAAATGGTTAGCAAAAGGGCTAAAATAAAACCCCCAAACACTTTTTTAATCCAAGATAAAAAAAGCACTATTTTACTAAAACGTCTTTATAACCAAGCACACCACCTTCTAAATTATACACCACTTTAAAACCACTTTTCACCATATAATCTGATGCTTTACCACTTCTTCCGCCACTTCTACAATACATTACATAGGTTTTAGATTTATCCAATTGCGCTATATCGTTTTCAAAACTATCACCATTATAGTCTATAAACATATCTGCTTCTGGTATGTAGCCTTCGCTCACCTCCGCTGGGGTGCGCACGTCTATCATCACAATATTGGTATCACTGGCCAAGGTCTTTGACAAATCAACTTGCGGTAAATCAATAACCGTAATAAGACTGTCTTGTGGGCTACTATCAACCCCAGTTGACGTTTTATTTCCCGTGTTGCTACAAGCAAAAATTGTGACTGCCATTAAGGCCGTTAGTATTATATATTTCATAATTTTAAAATACAAAAGTAATTTAAAAAACTTTGGGCTTATGTAACATTTGTTACATAAAGCTAATCCCCATTTCTGCCAAGGCTAAATCAAATTCTGTGAATTTAAAACAAATTGCAAAAATGATAAAACATTATTCCCATTAAGATTGTTAATCCCGTTATAATAAAACAATTAAATAATAATAACATGAAAAAAATTCTATCAGCAGCAGTCCTATCCTTCATCATTTTGGGCACCGTTCAGGCGAACAATATTAATATTGGAATAAAAGGTGGCCTCAATGGTTACACCGTAAGAGGAAACAACCTTGCCGATTACACTCCGAAATTAGGGTTTCACGCTGGTGTGCTTGGGCATATTCATTTAGCAACCAAATTTGCACTACAACCAGAAATATATTATTCCGTTCAAGGAACCAAGTATAAAAGTGCTGGTACAGAAGTGGATCTCCAATTGAACTATGTTAACGTACCTGTTCTTTTTCAATATATGTTTGATAATGGGTTTAGATTGCAATTAGGTCCACAACTGGGTATTTTAACTGGGGCTAGAAGTAAGGTAGGAAATACCAAAACCAATGTAAACTCTAGCTTTAAAACAGTTGATGTTGGGGTGGCTGCAGGCATAAGTTACGTAAAACCATCTACTGGATTTGGATTTGATATCAGGTATAATCATGGCCTTACCAATATTAATTCAAGCAATACATATAATACCTATAACAGAGGTATCCAATTAGGCTTGTTCTATCTTTTCCAACACAAATCATAAGGCTATTAAGCTTGTTCATATAGCCGTATTATGATATCACCATCATCCCCTAAAAAAATTACCTGGATTATTGGCTTGGCCAGTGGCATACTTGGAATTATAGGCCATTATTTTCAGGTTCAAACTTTAAGTCAATACAATTATCAACTCTTGTTGGTTGGTTTCTTGGTCCTTTTAGCTGGAACTACCTTCAAAAACATTTAAAAAAATAACCCAATAGCTTAAGCTATTGGGTTATTTTTTTTTAATTGATGCTATGGCTATTAATCTTCAAAATAAGGATATTTAGCCAAGCAACACAATAGTGATTGATTTTTAAATATTGATTATGTATCTTTGAATAAATATTTAGACCATGATTACTAAAACTCAATTGATTGGTACACTTGACAAATTGCCTGAAAACTTGACAATTGACGAAGTAATAGATCATTTAATTTTTGTTGAGAAAGTCCAAAAAGGGTTGTCCGATTCTGAGAATGGAAGGATTAACTCCAAAGATGAAGCTAAACAAAAATTAAGTAAATGGTTAAAATAATTTGGACTGATTCTGCCATTGAATAATTAGATAATATAGGCGAATATATTGCTAAAGACTCATTGCGATATGCTGAGATTACAGTTATGCAACTTTTCCATTCAGTAGATATATTAGAAACTCATCCAATGGTTGGTGTTGTAGTTTTAGAATTTGAAAATGAATTTATCAGACAAATAGTAAAAGGCAATTATAGGATTGTATAACAAATAGTTGGCGATTCTAGAATTGAAGTACTAACAGTACATAATTGTGCAAGATTGATTTCAAATACAGTCCTTTTTAATGACATAAAATAATGAGAATAAAGGATATTGCAGTTATCATAATAGCCATTATTTATTCGGCAATGAATATTGCTTGGACTTGCTAGAGTTATTTCATTCATATTGAAGAGGAAGGTGGAATAAAAATACCAATGGGATTTAATGGTGTTAAGCATAATTATTTGTTAATTTTTTTAATAATGATACTAAATGTCATTCTAGGAATTGTATTAATAAAACAGACAGCTCTTAAATTAAAGACCCTAAACTCCTTTATCAAAGCAGTATTAATTACAGGTATCATGGTTTGGCTTCTTTTTTATGTGCCAGGCTCAATAATTGTTTTCTTATTTTATATTGCAGATGGTAAAGTTGGAGGATAACCACAGCAACCGCCTACACCGCAAACCGCACATCTTCCATATACGCCAATCTTTGCTCCTCAATAATGGTACGGAGCCAAATTAAAATCTGTTAATTTTGCAACAAATTAGCAAAATGATGTAACATTATTGCCTTTTATAAAGGTTAACTTCGCGAGAAGTTAAGAATAAAAAAAACATTGCAATTCCAAAGTATAGATCATAGTTCATTTATTCATTGGATACCATGTCAAATTCTTAAATAAAGCAAAATGGATAAAAGAGAAAAATCAGATAAACTGCTTGTTGCTAACAAAAAAAATATTTTTCAAAACCAAGAAAAAGATAAACGTGCAGCAGAGCTCTCCATCGCTAACAGCAACCTACTCAAAGCCCATGAAAGGATAATCAATATCAATCGCCTTTATTCTTTTATCAGCCATACCAATCAAACTATTGTGCATGTTAAAGATGAGCAAACCTTATTTAACGATGCTTGCAGCATAGCGGTAAACCAAGGTAAATTTAAAATGGCATGGATTGGCATTGTAGACACAGCAGCAAGAAAAATCAAACTTGCTGCCAGTTGTGCTGAATCAGAAGCAGACCTTTCCATACTGAGCGATTACAATTATATTAGTAAAGAACCCATTAAAAAAACTTTGTCGGGTTCTAACTATGTCCTCATTCGTGATTTACAAAAGGAATTAGAAATTCCTAGGAACAAACATACCAATGAGTGGGGCATTCGTTCGTCTATATGTCTTCCTATAAAAAAATCAGGAAAAGTGATAGGAGTATTTAGTTTGTATTCATCAGAAACAGATTTTTTTGATACCGATGAAATTAACATGCTCGTGGAAGCAGCCAACGACATTTCATTTGCCGTCACCCTTTTTGACGATAGAAGACAAAAAAAAATAGTTCAGCAAAAACTCGAACGCAGCCAAGTAAGATTAAAAGAGGCACAAACGCTTGGTCATATTGGTAATTGGGAGGTGAACTTAGTTAGCAGTATCCATAAATGGGCGGGTGAGTTTTATAATATTTTCGGAATAAAACGAGAGGACGTAACACCTTCTCCTGAATCCTTTTTATCCTTGCTTCATCCCGATGATGTCAGCTATGCACGTAAAAAATTAGCTAAAATATTTCAAACCAATGAGGCAGGTCATTTTAATGCACGATTTATAAATAAAGAGGGCAGCATAAGATATATCTATTGTGTATGTAAATTTAAGTTCGACAAAAAGAAAAAACCCGTCCGTCTTTACGGCATAATTCAGGATATAACCGAAATAAAGCAAGCGGAAGAAACATTGCGCAAATCAGAATCAAACCTGCAAACCATTTTTGATAATACTTCCGAAGGATTTATCCTTATTGATATCAATGGAATTGTAAAGACCTTTAATAAAAAAATCGCTCAAACTATTTTCCTGAATACAGAACAGGAAATAAAAATCGGCAGCAGCATTTATGATTTTATCTACCCCCCAAGACAAAAAAGTTATAAAAGTATTCTTTCAAAAGTAATGGCAGGTGAAACCATACAATATGACTACTCCTTTGAAAGAAAAAATAGCGATATAAAATGGTTTAGCTTTACTATTAACCTTGCATACGATAAGGAAGGTGAAATTGACGGCATTTGCATTAAATCTACGGATATCACCGAACGTAAATTAGCAGATAACAAAAACAGATTTAGAGCCAATCTGTTAAACACCATAGGGCAAGCGGCTATAGCAACAGACCTGAATGGAGTTGTTAATTATTGGAACAAGGCAGCCGAAAATATTTATGGATGGACATTGGAAGATGCGATGGGAATGAATATAATTGATCTAACAGCTTCTGAGGCCACCAATGAACAAGCCATCCAGATAATGGAAGAGCTAAAAAAAGGGCGAACTTGGTCGGGAGAATTTAGAGCGCGGAAAAAGGATGGAACTAACTTTCCTGCCATGATTACCAATTCTCTAATATATGATGAGCATCATATATTATCAGGTATCATTGGTATTTCATCAGACATTACCGAGAAGAAGAAGCTAGAAGCGCTATTGGACAAATCCAACCGGCTTGCACTTTTAGGAAGTTGGGAAATTGATGTAGATAAAGGAACCGTTTTTTGGTCTGACATAACAAAGGAAATACGTGAAGCGGATAAAGATTATGTTCCGCACCGAGATGTGGAAATAAGTTATTATAAAGAAGGTATACATCAAGAAACAATTACCCAAAAAGTGCAGGAATGTATAGAAAATGGCACCCCATGGGATGAAGAATTACAGATAATCACTTTTAAAGGGAACCTTAAATGGGTACGAACAATTGGGGAAGCAGAATTTTTTAATGGAAAATGTAAAAAGGTATATGGTAGCTTCCAAGACATTACTGCTCGGAAAGAGTCAGAACAATCTCTTCAACAATCACAATCCAATCTCAAAGCCATTATAGAAAATACAGATGCTACCATATACTCACTCGACACTGAATTCAGGTACATCGCTTTCAATAAATCCTTGTACGATAACTTGAAGCAACTTTACGGCTTAGATATAAAAATCGGTGACAATGCATACAGTTTTCTCAATAAACTAGAACCTAATGAAGCAAAAGGTTGGAAAGAAATATATACCAAAGTGCTCAAAGGCGAAACCATTAAATTTGAAAAGGAATTCAACATTGGCGAATTTCATAATTACTCCAGTTTCTCCTTATACCCTATTTTGGTAAACAAAACTATAGTAGGTCTTTCGTGCTTTATTAATAACATTACCGAACAAAAACAGGAGCAAAAACAGAAAGAAAAAATGAGTGCCGATTTAATTCAGCGTAACCTTGACTTAGAACAATTTACCTTCATCATTTCACACAACCTTCGTGCGCCTGCAGCCAATATTATTGCTTGCGCTGAAATATTACAAGATGAAACCATCACCCCACAGGAGCAAAAAGATTTACTGCATGGAATTTATAAATCTGTAACGGCACTTGATGCCGTTATCAAAGACATTAACAAAATCTTGCAGGTAAAAAGTGAAGTCAACGAGAAAAAAGAAGTCATCATCTTTTCAAAACTTGTTAACGACATCATGATAAGTATAAGCAATCTCATTGACAAACATCATGTACGCATTATATCCGACTTTTCAGAAGTGGATGAAATCTATTCACTCAAAATTTATATATACAGCATCTTCTATAACCTCATAAGCAATAGCATTAAATACAGCAAGCTAGACGAACAGGCACTGATTGAAATTAAAAGCAAAAAAGAAAACGATAAAACAATTCTCACATTTAAAGACAATGGATTAGGCATTGACATGAAAACAAAAGGCGATAAAATATTTGGACTATACAAACGCTTCCATACTCATGTAGAAGGAAAAGGCATGGGACTATTCATGGTAAAAACACAAGTAGAATCGCTTGGAGGAAAAATAACCATTGCCAGCGAACTCAATAAGGGAACTGAATTTACAATCGTATTCACAAATCTAAAATGACACAAATAACAAAACGTGTTCTCATCGTTGACGATGACGAAATCGCCAATTTCATCTCAATGATGATGCTTAAAAAATCACTCGGAGAAGTCCACATTGACGACTTTACTATTCCAGAAGATGCATTGGAATTTATAAGATCTGGACCAAGCCATAATCCGTCAGAGGCGGATGGAAAAACAACTCTTTTTCTCGACATCAATATGCCTACCCTATCAGGTTGGGAGTTTATCGAAGCATTTGAGCTTTTCGATGCATCCATAAAAGAGCAATACAATATTTATATCCTATCATCCTCTGTAGACCACAAAGACATATACCTTGCAAAAGCAAATCCCCTCGTTATAGATTATATAGAAAAACCGCTCAACCATGCAACCCTGCTTAAAATATTTGACTAACAGAAAGAAAATTTTTAGTATCTTTTTTCTATTAATATCATCTGGTTACTAGGGTAGGGTTAATGCTTTTATCCCTTCTTATATGTTTTTAAAGTATTCGTGATCGACACTCTTCGTAGTTTAGTTCAGCATTCAGTTTTTTCCCTTTGGAAAGTGGCACTAAGCGCAGAACTCTCCAAGGGTTTTCAACCCTCAGAGAGTTAAACCACTGAAGCTTTTTAGCTATCTACACCGCAAAACGCACATCTTCCATATACGCCAATCTTTGCATGGCACTTATTTCTATAGTCAAAAACCCAAACTCATCCACCACCTTTCCTGTAAGCTCATAAATACCCTTACCTCTAAATGGACATTGTGCAGCCACAAGCGGAAAATGAACCGTATCTATCCAATGACCTTGAATATCTAGAAAAGTACCAAAATTCATTCGTTGGCCATTGCCTGTTTTGGTGGTTTTGGCGGTTACTAAATAGCCATACAGCGTAATGGTATTTCCTAAATTTGCAGGCATATTTGCCACTACAAAATGCGTTGGCAAAGGGGTTTTAAGCAATTCAAACGGACTGACAAGCGGAAACCCAAGCAGTTCCATTTGATCAAAAGCCTCTTCTAAAGGAACCGTGGGCAATGCAGGGATTTCAAATGTTTTGGAACTGTGGGTAAAAAGCGGTTTTTGAAACGTATTTTTGGGTTGATGGTTGAGCTTATAATAAGCTGTCCACAACAACTCTCTTTTATTAATGCCCGTAAACCTAAAAGCATTGATTCTGACCAAAATATCCAATTGCTCTGCACTAATGGGAATGCGTTTTACAAAATCATCTAAAGACAAATAATGGCCATTTGTAATACGATTTTCTACAATATGATGGATGGTTCTCTGCTCTAATCCCGTTAAAAAGGAAAAGCCCAAATAAATATTTTTACCTTGTATAATGGTTTCAATCGTACTGTTATTGATGCAGGGTGCATTGATAATTCCGCCTTTCATTCTAGCCTCATGGATATAGGTTTCTGCTCTATAAAACCCACCGCCATTGTTGAGTACTGCTACCATATACTCTAGCGGATAATAACATTTTAAATACAAGCTTTGATAACTCTCTACCGCATAAGATGCGGAGTGTCCTTTGGCAAAAGCATATCCCGCAAAACTTTCCGTTTGATTCCAAACTTCCAAAATCAATTCATCCGTATAGCCTTTTTGGCGACAGTTGCTGATAAATTGCTCTTTTACTGCCAAAAACTCTTCTCTTGAACGGTATTTTCCACTCATGCCCCTGCGCAATACATCTGCCTCGCCCAATGATAAGCCAGCAAAATGATGCGCTACTTTAATCACATCCTCTTGATAAACCATTACGCCATAAGTCTCTTTCATCAACTCCCCCATTACAGGATGTGCCTGTTTTCTGCGTTCGGGGTCTTTATGCCGCAAAATATATTCACGCATCATACCACTTTTTGCTACCCCAGGTCTGATAATAGAACTTGCTGCCACCAAGCCTAAATAAGTATCTACAGATAACTTTTTTAGCAACATCCGCATAGCAGGAGATTCTACATAAAAGCAACCCACACAGTCTGCATTGCTCACCATTTCATTAATTTTGGGGTCTGCCAAAAGGGGTTTTACATTGTGGATGTCAATCAATTTGGCTTTTGGCTGATTTTGCTGCACAATGGTTATTGCATCCTTAATTTTACCCAAACCTCTTTGCCCTAAAATATCATACTTATACAAACCCACATCCTCTGCAATGTGCATGTCAAACTGGGTGGTAGGAAAACCTTTGGGTGGCAAATTGGTAGCACTAAAATACTGAATGGACCTTTCAGCAATAAGCACACCTCCCGCATGAATACTCAAATGATTAGGCATGCCTTGTATAATTTGCGCATAATTGTGCACCAATTTGCTATACTCATCCAAATTTTGGGAATTGTATTTTCCAGCACTAAGTACGTCCATTTCATGCTTTGGCAAACCAAAAACTTTTCCCAATTCCCTAACCGCACCACTGTGTTGAAAGGTATTGTAGGTGGCTAAAAGTGCCACTTGCCCTTGTTCTCCAAAGCGCTCAAAAATATAACGGGTTACATCCTCTCTATCTCTCCAAGAAAAATCAATGTCAAAATCTGGTGGATTGGCACGGTAAAGATTCATAAATCGTTCAAAATACAAATCCAAATCAATGGGGTCAACATCGGTAATGCCCAATAGATAAGCCACAATACTATTGGCACCGCTGCCCCTGCCCACATGGTAATACCCTTTGTGTTGTGCATATTTAACAATATCCCAATTGATTAAAAAAAAGGGTACAAAATTCAGTTGCTCTATCATATCCAACTCCTTTTTTATGCGCTGCTCAATTTGTGGGGTTAGCTTATCATACCTATAAGCCAAACCTTCTGTACAAAGTTTGTTAATCAGTGCTGTATCCGCTTGTACATCTCCAGTAAAAGATTGCTTATTTTGAGATTGTCTAGGCGCATCAAAACCAAAATCTATGTTGCACTGCTCCATTAGTTTTTCTGTATTGTAAATAATGAAAGGAAATGCTGCCAACTCCGTTTCCAATTGCATTTTGCTTGGCATTGTATCTCTAGCATCTGCTTGTTCATCACTGCTTAACTTGCTTAATAAAGTACTATTATCCACCGCACGCAACAGTCTGTGTACATTAAAATCTCTTTTATTTCTGAAACTAACGGTCTGTAATAACACAAACCTATCTTGCTGTTCAAACAGTTTAGAAAAACGTATTTTTTTTAATTCCCTTAGATTAATTCCAATATATTCATGCGGTTTAAACGTGGTTTTCTCCAGTTCCAACACCTGCTCAAACGGATAAATAAATACAGTATCGGGTAAGTTTGGCGCATGGTCTGAAAAAGCTTTTTTTTGATGACTGTGTAAGGATAAAAAAGTATTTAACTGCTGAAAACCGTTGTTGTTTAAAGCAATGCCCACATACTTTTGCTGAGCTCCATTTCTAAAATCAATACCCACAATAGGCTTGATATTTTGACTACTGGCCAACCGGATAAAATTAAGACAGGCAGAGGTGTTGTTAATGTCTGTTAAGGCTATTTGGCTATACCCATTTTGCAGGGCTAGGTTTAGCAATTCCTTTTCAGAGAAAGTGCCAAACCTAAAACTATAATAGCTGTGATTGTTAAGCAACATAATTTTTTATTGCGTTCTGTGTGCCAATACAACAGGCGGTTCTCCATTAAATGGATTAAAATCACTGCCAATACTTTTTGCGCCCAAAGTATTAGCTCTCATAACACTGCGACTGCCATACTTATTTCTCAACACATCCATTGCTTGATAAAGATTGGCTGTTTTTTGTGTGTCATCAAATAAATTAATTTGATAATTGCCACTGGTTAAATCACTAAAACGAACGCCCACCAGCCTTACCAAAAGTCTTTTGTCATACAAAATATTAAAAATTTCTGATACTGCGGGCATCAAAATATGGTCTGCTGCCGTGTAGGGTATTTTTACCTGCTTGGTGTAGGTATTAAAATCAGCATAGCGTATTTTAACCGTTATGCAGGCGGTTAATTTATTGCCCTTTCTCAGTTGAAAAGCCAAGTGTTCTGCCATGGCCGCTATGGTGGTTTTTAGTTTTTGTATATCCGTAGTATCCTTTCCAAAAGTGCGTTCATTGGAAATAGACTTGCGCTCATGGTATTCTACAATCGGGCTATGGTCTATGCCATTGGCTTTGTGCCAAATAGCGGTGCCATTTTTGCCAAATACATTTTGCACCATTTCTAGGGGCATTTGCTGCAAGGTAAGCACTTTTTTGATGCCTAAATTGCAAAATTGCTGAAAGGTTTTTTCTCCCACCATGGGTATTTTTTTGATGGACAAAGGTGCCAAAAATGGTTTTTCTAAACCCACGTCTATTTTAATTTGATTATTGGGCTTTGCCTCATTGGTAGCCACTTTAGAAACCGTTTTATTAATAGAAAGACCAAAAGAAATAGGCAAACCTGTTTCCTTGATAATGGTTTTGCGCAACTCTGACGCAAATTTATAACAGCCAAAAAACTGATCCATCCCCGATAAATCTGCATAAAACTCATCTACACTGGCTTTTTCTAAAACAGGCACTTTGGCTTGCACTATTTCTGTTACCATTTTAGAAAATTGCGTATAAGTACCGGCATTGCCTTTAATCACCACCGCCTCTGGACAGAGCATACGCGCCATTTTCATAGGCATGCCAGAGTGCACGCCAAAAGGGCGCACTTCATAACTAGCGGCAGATACTACACCACGATTTCCGGTACCTCCTACTAAAATAGGCATCCCCTTTAGGCGACTGTCTAACAAACGCTCGCAAGACACAAAAAAAGTGTCCAAATCCATGTGTAATATCGTTCTTTTCAAAATTTAAGCTCCCAAAAACTTATAATGGGGTAGCAAACTTAATGGAATATTTCCAATAAATTGGAAATATTCCATTTTTTTATTTTACTTTTGAACCGATGGAAGAAACACCACTTGAAGCGCTTAATTTTAAGGCAATTAGAGAAGAGCTAGGCTATACCCAATCTGCATTTGCCCAAAAGCTAGGCATTACTACCACAGCAGATATTGAGCGCGGTAAAACGCGCATTCCAGGGGTGGTGGTAAAAGAACTGTATAAACTGTTTCAAATCAATCCTCTATGGCTTTTTGGCGAAAGCACGCGAAAAATTTTGCCTAAAACAGAGGTGTCTCCTAGGGTGATTTCTTTGAATGAAAGTGGTGCAGAAAATATTTTGATGGTCAATGCCAAAGCAGCTGCAGGATATGGACAAAATATTGGTGATGCAGCGTATTATGAGCAGTTGCCCGTATTTACTTTTCCCTTGCCAGCTTATAAAAATGCTACTTTTAGGAGTTTTCAAGTAAAAGGCGACAGCATGACACCCTTAGTGCAAGATGGAGACTGGGTTTTTGCAAAGGCCGTTGAAGATATCCATGCCGTAAAAACAGGACAAATTTATATAGTGGTAGAAGCAGACAGCATCCGTTTAAAACAAATTGAATTGCACCATGATAAACAGCAATGGACATTGGTATCACTCAATGCGGAGTATCCGCCCGTACCCATTGAAACAGAAAATATATTGGAACTGTGGGAGTATCACAGTAAAATCACCACCGTCAAAGAAATTGGTCCTAGCCTAGACCGATTGTTGAATGAGATGCAGGCCCTGAGAAAAGTAACGGAGCAAGTGTTGAAGGGGTAGAGGGATATAAAAGGGAGAATAGGGAGAATTATTTTAAGGCTGTGGTATACAGGTGTTGTTGGGTTTTGATTATTTTTGGATGCTGAACGTATATATTTGAGAAATCAATTTTATGCCCTTCAATAAAATCTAGCAATATGAAAAACAAACCCAATAGTAACATAATGGCTGCAAAATTAATGGCTGTTATTTCCATTCTGGTTTTAGCATTTCATTTTTTGATACTATTCCAAATAATTCCATTTGCCATTGTTTGGGCAGGCAAGTTAAAAACTACAGAAGAAATGTATTTTTTTGAAACCCTATCTATAGGGTTAAACGTTATTCTGCTGCTGACTGTTTTGCAGAAATCACAACTCATCAAATTAATTTGGTCTCAAAAAAGCACAAATATCATTCTTTGGACTTTTGTTGTTATTTTTCTTTTGAACACCGTAGGTAACTTATTTTCTAAGAGTATGTTAGAACTAGTTTTGGGCACTAGCCTAACAGCTATTTCCGCAATACTTTGTTGGATAAGTGTTAGAAAATAATTGCCTATAATTTACACTCCCTTCTTCAAGCGCAACTCAAATAAATCTTTCCTTCGGTCGTTTAAGTTACGCACACTACCATAGCGGTTTAACTCTTTTAACAAGTCTAAATCTACATCCGCCACCAAAATCATTTCTGTATTGGGCGTGGCTTCTGCTTTAATTCCATTGGTTGGAAAAGAAAAATCACAGGGTGTACAAACCATTGATTGCGCAAATTGGATGTCCATATTGTGTACCCTTGGCAAATTGCCTACACTACCAGCAATGGCAACATAACACTCATTCTCTATGGCACGGGCTTGCGCACAATACCTTACCCTTGAGTAACCATTTTGGGTATCGGTTAGAAAAGGGACAAACAAAATATTCATTCCTTCATCCGCTAAAATTCTGCTCAATTCTGGAAACTCACAGTCGTAGCAAATCAAAACGCCTATTTTTCCACAATCTGTGTTAAACGTCTTTACCACATCTCCACCTTTCAGCCCCCACACTTTTGCCTCATCGGGTGTTACATGTAGTTTGTAATACTTCTCTGTAGTACCGTCTCTTCTGCATAAAAAACCAACATTGTACAAAATACCATCTTCCATAGAAGGCATACTGCCACTGATAATATTGATGTTATAAGAAACCGCAAACTCAGAAAACTTTGTTTTTATGTCATCGGTATATTTTGCCAATTCTCTAATGGCATCTGCCTCTGACAAATGATTAAAATCTGCCATCAATGGGGCATTAAAAAACTCTGGGAAAAGAACAAAATCTGCCCTGTATCCCGAAACAGCATCAATAAAAAATTCTGCCTGTTCGATTATGCCTTCTAATTTTTTGTAATTACGCATTTGCCATTGCACCAAACCCAAGCGCACAACTGATTTTTCTGTTTTAGCTTTTCTTTTTGGCTTGGTGTAATAAATATTATTCCACTCTAATAAAGCCGCATAATCTTGCGATTTTTTATCCCCCTCCAAGTAATTTTTCAATATTTTCCTTACGTGAAAATCGTTGGACAATTGAAAAGTTAATACGGGATCATGAATTTCTCTTAAACGCACCTTTTGTAAGTACTCTTTAGGACTTACGTCCTTTGAATGCTCATTGTAATTGGGCAATCTACCACCAAAAACAATGCGTTCTAAATTCAGTTTTTCGCACAGTTCCTTTCTGTAATCATAAAGCCTTCGTCCCAGGCGCATCCCTCTAAATTTAGGACTTACAAATATATCAATGCCATATAAGACATCACCCTTGGCACTGTGTGTGCTAAAAGTAAAATTACCAGTAACTTCCTTATAAGTATGGTCTTCATCAATCTCATCAGACTTGATGATGATGGACAAAGCACATCCAGCTATCTCCCCATCTACCTTTATAACTACTTGACCATCCGGAAATAACTCAATTAACTTTTTTATTTGCTCCTCTTTCCAAACTGCCTCTGGCATACTGGCATAGCTTTCGCGCATTACAGTTGTTAATTCTAAATAATCTTTTAAGTCTAGGTAAGTGAGGGTTATGTTCATATATTATTTCTTTAAGGCAAAAATATAACCAATTATTCAGGCAATATCAATTTTATTTTACAATAATTCCATATTTTAGAGTAGCCATGCTATCTACTATTAAAATTTCATATTTCTTTCTCAAATCCAACTCAACTTTCTCTTCATTCAACAAAAAATTATCTCCCCTATTCAATTTATAATCTCCACCTGTTTGTATTTTCACATGCTCTGATTTATCTTTATCATTGATTAAACGAACATATATCTCATAAGCAGGAATGTAAAAATAATCGTGCAGTAGCGTAAAATTCTTCACTTCAACCTGATTGTAATACATTTTTCTTAAATAATCACTTGGTGCGTAAATCACTTTGGGTTCTTCCCAATCAAAGTAGGGATTTTTAATAACCTTGTCAAGGATATGAGCATAAGGAATGGCAAAAATGCAACCCATAAAAAGAAGTAATAAAACATGGGCTACCTTTTTTTGAATTTTCCTTAACTTATTATATATCTGAACAACACTAAACGCCAATGCCAAAACCATGAGAGGATATGCAGGTGCAGCATACCAAAATATCTTGGTTTGAGCGATAGAAAGAAGCAGCAGGAAGAAAAATATATTCAGTAGTAAAAAGCCTGTAATTTTATAATCTTCATCCTTCCTCCAAATCAATGACAAAAGGGAAAGTGGCATTAAAAGAACCAAAAAAGTTGCTTTGCTATCCCAAATAATTTGCCAATAATACCAAAAAATCTCTTTATGATTGTCAATGCTATTCATAAATCTACCACCAAAATCGTTGTGCCAAACCGCATTGGCATATCCTTGATCTATAGTGAAACGAATGCCATAAAACAAAATCAACAATGCCCAAAGAATAAGGCTATATTGGTATGTTTGTTTACTAATAACAAGTAGCTTTAGTTTCTTAAAAAGAATTGCACTCAAAATCAATCCTGGCAAAAACATTAAAGGGGCAGCAGCTTTTGCTCCTATGGCAAGCCCCAAGAATAAATAAAAATAAGCCAAATTTTGGTTGCTTTCATCTCTCAAAAATAGAAAAAAATGCATCATAAACAGGGTTGTAAACAACGTAAGAAGGGCATCATAATCTCCTGTCCTAGTAACGTGCAAATCTATAAATCCATTAACACTTACCAGCAAAATGGCAGCCAAAGCTCCAACCCAAACATTTTTAACAGCTTTGTTTGAAAACCAAATAAACGCAAAACATGTTATCAGTCCTGCTAAAGCAGAAGGTAATCTCAATGCCAATTCTTTACTTTTAAAAATAAGCCAACCCAAACTTTGCAACCAAATGAGCAAAGGGGGTTTGGTGTTATAATGGTCTGGGATATCGTTGAAAGTAGTGATAAAAGGATTGCCTCCTTTTACCATTTCGATGGTATTGATAGCTTGTCTGCTTTCATCCCACATCAAAATGGGCAAATAGTCTAGGCGATAAAATAAAGGGAAATAAAGCAGCGGTAAAACTGCCACAAAAGCTACAATTACTGGATATTTGTTATAAAATTTCCAAAAATTGGCTGTAAAACTCATTTTAAATTTAGGCAAAAGCCGCTGTCAAAATAGCTTCTTGCTCTGCATCATGCACTTTTTTAAATCCTGTGGCAGGTGATGCACTGCTTTTTCTGGCAATACAAGTAAATGGATCAAATAAATCATAACGGGTTAAAAATGAAAAAGCACCCATATTTTTTGGTTCTTCTTGAACCCACACAAATTTTGCATTTTTGTATTTCTTAATAATGGCTTCCATTTGTTTTTCAGCCAATGGATAAATTTGTTCTAACCGAACCAAGGCAACATCTTTTCTTTTTAACTCTCGCCTTCTGGCTAGCAAATCATAATATATTTTGCCACTGCACAGCAACACTTTTTTAACATCTGATGTTTTAACAGTATCGTCATCAATAATTTCCTGAAAACTATCTTTTGTAAAATTGGCTATTTCACTCACGCAATCTGGATGCCTAAGCAAACTTTTTGGGGTCATAACAATCAAAGGCAGTCGCACATTTTTTCGTTTTAACTGTCTACGCAAAGCGTGAAAATAATTTGCAGGGGTTGTAATATTCATTACTTGCATATTAAAATTGGCTGAAAGTTGTAAAAACCTTTCAAGTTTGGCAGAAGAGTGTTCTGGTCCTTGACCTTCATAGCCATGAGGCATCATCATCACCAAACCGCTATATTTACCCCATTTTGCCTCAGCACTACTAATAAACTGGTCAATAATTATTTGTGCTCCATTTCCAAAATCGCCAAATTGTGCTTCCCAAATGGTCATTACATCCGGGTTGGTGGTGCTATATCCATATTCAAAGCCTAAAACAGCATATTCACTCAGCAATGAATTGTATATTTGAAACTGTTTAGCCTCTTTTACATTTGCCAAGGGCACATATTCTTTTTCTGAATCTTCTTTTTTAACTATAGCATGGCGATGGCTAAAAGTACCCCGCTCGCAATCTTGCCCACTCATTCTCACACTAAAACCCTCATCTATCAAAGTTGCATAAGCCATCAACTCTCCCATTGCCCAATCATAATTATCATTTTTAATCATGTCCAATCGATCATTAAATATTTTTTGAACCTTGGATATAGGTAAATTATCTTTAGGCAAGGTGTTTATTTGCTTTGCCAAAGATTTAAATTTTTCCGCAGATACAGCGGTTTTAACTGTTACTAGTACATTTTTATCCGAAGGTTTTTCAAATGAATTCCACTTACCTGATTCCTTGGACATTTTGCTAGGTGCATCCTCCAATTTGGCTTCATCAAATTTTTGTTGCAATAGTTTTTTGAAATCATCCTCCATTTCCTGCGCTATGGAAGCATCTAACTCTCCTCTTGCCAATAATTCCTCTTTATAAATTTCTCTGGGATTTTTATGTGCTTTGATGGCTTTGTAAAGCAATGGTTGTGTAAAACGAGGTTCATCACCCTCATTGTGTCCATATTTTCTATACCCCAATAAATCTATAAAAATATCTTGACTAAATTCTTGTCGATAATCCATTGCAATTTTTATCACATGGATAACCGCCTCAACATTATCTGCATTGACATGAAAAACAGGACATTTGGTAACTTTGGCAATATCAGTACAGTAAATACTGGTTCTGCCATCTTGATAATTAGTCGTAAAACCTATTTGATTGTTAGTTACAATATGAATGCTTCCACCCACATTGTATGCCTCTAAGCCACTCATTTGCAGCACTTCATAAAGTACGCCTTGTGCAGCAACTGCGGCATCACCATGAATTAAGATTGGTGCTATTTTTTTGGCATCACCATTATAATCGTCATCTATATTGGCTCTGGCAACACCTTTAACGACAGGGTCTACCGCCTCCAAATGGCTTGGGTTTGGACTCAAAGTCATTTTTACTATTTTACCATTATCCGTTTTCAATTCTCTGTGGTACCCTAAATGATATTTCACATCTCCTTCAATATCATCTCCCTGAAAAACTTTGCCTTCAAATTCCTGAAAAACTTCTTTGTAGGTTTTATTAAATATATTTACCAAAACATTTAAACGCCCCCTGTGCGCCATGCCTAAAAAGAAATGTTGCACCCCTTTGCTGGCTCCATATTCAATAATGGTATCTAAACAAGGTATTAAGCACTCTAATCCTTCTAATGAAAAACGCTTTTGACCAATAAATTTGGTATGTAAAAAGTTTTCAAATACGGTCGCTTGATTTAATTTATTTAATGCCTGTTTTTTTTCTGCTGCACTTAAATTAGGTTGGTTTTTATTGCTCTCTAACCTTTCTTTTAACCATTTTACCTTTACCGGGTCAGTAATATACATATACTCAACACCAATGTGTTTGCAATAGGTATCTTTTAAATGAGCAATAATGTCTTTTAGTTTTGCCGAACCTATTCCAATCTCATGCCCTGCATTAAAGGTTTTTTCTAAATCTGAGGGTTCCAAACCAAAGTTGTTTATTGCTAAATCTGGGGTATATGTTCTGCGCTCTCTAACAGGATTGGTGTGTGTAAAAAGATGTCCTCTTAATCGATAGCCTTGTATCAAGTTTAACACATTGATTTCTTTTAGCATATCATCACTAACAGCAGCATTGCCATTGGGTAAAGACTTACCCGTGCCTAAATCAAATCCTTCAAAAAACTTTTGCCAACCAAAATCTACAGCTGTTTTATCAGCTTGATAAACTTGGTATAATTGGTCAATATAATTGGGGTCGGCATTACTAATATAAGAGTCGGTTTGCATAGCTGATGGCATAATTAACTGCAAAGGTAATAACAATGCAATTTATAAAATAATTATTGTTTCCCAGGATGACTCTGAAACTATAAAAATATAAAATTAACCATTAAGGGTTATTTGTTTCTAACATAAATATGTTTCACGTTATTTACGCCTGAAGCTTTGGCGTCAATTTCAAATTTATTGATGCTTTTAATCATGGCCAACATTTTTGGAAAACCATAATTTCTAGGATCAAAATCAGGTCGTTTTTTCAACATTAAGTTTCCCAAATCGCCTAAAAATGCCCAACCGTCCTCATCTGCGATATCCCCAATACTTGAAGCTAATAGGTTAATAATTTCAGGGTCAATTTTGCTTAAGGGTTCTTTATTGGATTTGTTTTTGCCTTTTACTTGTTTGTTCGTAGTTTTTTTATCTTCCGTATTGCTACTTTCTGCCTTTAAAATTTCTATATAAATAAATTTATCACAGGCAGTAATAAAAGGTGGCAATGTTTTTTTCTCCCCTATGCCAATCACTTTCATACCGGCTTCGCGCAGTCTGGTAGCCAGTCTCGTAAAATCACTATCGCTACTAACAATACAAAAACCATCTACTTTGCCCGTGTATAAAATGTCCATTGCATCTATAATTAACGCACTGTCAGATGCATTTTTTCCTTGGGTATAACTGTATTGTTGAACGGGTGTTATGGCATTTTCAAGCAACACTTTTTTCCAACCAGAAACAGTTGGTTTTGTCCAGTCGGCATATATTCTTTTAAAGGTGGGCGTGCCATATTTGGCTATCTCTTCAAACATTTCCTTTACGTTGGCGTAAGGCACGTTATCGGCATCAATTAGCACTGCTAATTTTAATTCTTCTTTTATTTCCATACTCATTTTAGCATCATTGCTAACAAAGGTGAAAGGTAAGTAATATTGAAAACTTAAAAAAGTTTAAGCCTTCAACATATCAAAAGGTGCTACAAACATTCCAGGATAAGCTTTTGATAAAATTTCGGATGATTGACTTAGTATTGTTTTATCAACTATTTGGGTTTGTATAGAATAGGGATAAAAATCCTGGCATTGGAGCGGAACAACAAAAATCATCGAAGGTTTGTATAAATTTTAAAAAAATTGATTTCGGAAGATAAGCCTAATTTTACTAAACACAGTTTTGCAATGAAGAATTAAAGGATATTAGTATTGCTTTAATTGAAAAAGAGTATAAGTGGATGTTTGTTATCCCTTTGGATATGTTCAAAGCTTAATTTTTGAGTATTAAAACTCATTCTATTAGTCATAGTTCATTGCACATATAATTTGATTATTTTGAGTTTCTGAAAAGGAATGATTGTAAATACACAAAACTTGTAAAAGGTTTCAAAAAAGGTTCAATAAATTTAAGAGATAGAAAATAGGTAATCAGTATTGATGTTACAATTGAAAACATAAACACTAGGTAATTATTTAATTTCAATTCATTAAAGAGTGCGTTTACGGGGAAAACTAAAAACATATGCAATAGAAAAACATTCATGGTGCGACCTCCTAAATGTGAGAAAATAGTTTTATATTCTGGAATAATAAAAAGCACTAAGAAACTTATAATAGATGAACTGAATATCCCGAATATACGAATTAAAAAAACATGGATTTTATTTTGATTATAAACGTTGTATCCATAAATTGGAGTGTATGCATCACTTAACAATGAGTTGTATTTAGGGCTATAAACAGAAAAAATAAATATGGCAGACAGCGCCAAAATTAGTAAAGGAGTGAAAATTAATGTGTACTTCTGAAATTTTTGTTTAAAGCTAAAGAAATTATCAGAGTAGTAACCAAATACAAAAAATGGCATAAAATATATAATTCTATACAAACCTAAGAACGTGTTAAAGTCTTTATAAAAACCAATTACGATTGAAAGAGCAAGAACACCAATAAAGGTGATTTTCCTTGGATAAAAATTAAAATAGGGCGCTAGTAATCTCCAGAAAAATATTCCGAGAATATACCAATTTTGATAGGTTGGTTCAAAAATATTAGAAGAACCATATCCGAGTGATGTAAGTTTTGTAAATAAAAAATTCAACACCTCAAATGCCATATATATAAATAAAATTTTTGAATTAGGCACTTAGGAGATAATCATTTTATAGGTGCATGGTTTAGCATTTACCATTCTATCGATTAGATTTTCAAAGTGAAACAACTTCATTTTATTTCTGTTAAATCGATAGGTATATTCATC
>Ga0335398_10000060_pt1 | contig 147480 bp, 144 predicted proteins | sample BON03_FD_205742 | JGI IMG/M metagenome (GOLD analysis project Ga0335398, IMG submission 205742) | Freshwater microbial communities from Lake Bonney liftoff mats and glacier meltwater in Antarctica - BON-03 (spades assembly) (version 2) | ecosystem: Environmental > Aquatic > Freshwater > Ice >...
AATGCATCAACAGAATAAAGTAATAATGCGAACCTATAAAAGAAAAAACACTTGCAAGAATGTTCTTACAAGTGTTTAATTAAGTATTATTGTCTAATAATCTGTATCGTTTATTCAGGACGGGACACAAAAATAAACGCAATCTTTGGAAATATAAAACGACCAAGCCGTTTTTATAAATTATGAGTATTCTATTACATTTTATTTTTGGATTTGTTTTTTCATTTATTGGCTCTATTACGCCAAGCATGTTAAACATGACTGCTTTAAAAATTAGTTTAGAAAAGAACGAAAAGGAAGCGAATTATTATTCACTAGGGGTTTCTTTGGTGGTTTTTATTCAAGCTTATATAGCAATTCTTTTAACTAAATATGTTTATAAAAACCCAAATATTATAGAGAGCTTAGAAAAAGCAGGAATCGTAATTTTCTTTTTGTTATCTATTTATTTTTTTAAACAATCAAAAAGCAACAAACAAAAAGTAAAAGCAAGCAAAGAAAGAAAAGGAAATTCTTTTTTATCAGGAGTTTTGTTGTCTTTATTAAATATGTTTTCAATTCCTTTTTTTTGTGGAACAGCGGCAACGTTAGAAATGTTTAATCTAATGAGTTTTGACACGTTTCCTATTGTGTTTTTTATTATAGGTTCTACAATTGGCACTTTTTGTATTCTTTTTTTATACGGAAAATATGCAAATACAATTCAGAAGAAAACAGGAAAACTAACAAAAGATATTAGTCTGGCATTAAGTATTATAACAGGACTTGTAGCTATGTTTATGTTGATAAAAATGTTTTTTTAAATTGATAAAAGATGAAGATAATTAAAAACACTATTATTGAAGGAAAACACAATAAACCAATTTTGATTGATGTTTTTTTTAATGAAACCAATCAACCTAAACCTGTCGTTATTTTTTGTCATGGCTACAAAGGATTTAAAGATTGGGGGGCTTGGAATTTGATGGCAAACGCATTTGCTGACGCAGGATTTTTCTTCGTAAAATTCAATTTTTCTCATAATGGAGGAACCATTAATCAACCCATAGATTTTCCAGATTTAGAAGCATTCGGAAATAATAATTACACCAAAGAATTAGATGATTTAGAAACTGTAATTGATTGGATTTCTTCAAACTTTGATTATAAAAGTGAAATACAGTTAGATAAAACAGCTTTAATTGGCCACAGTAGAGCTGGCGGAATTGTAACCATAAAAGCAGCAGAAGACAATCGTATAAAAAAAGTAATTAGTTTAGCTGGAGTTTGTGATTTTACAAAAAGAAGCGCAACTTCTGGAGATTTAGAGCAATGGAAAAAAGACGGCGTAAAATATGTGTTAAACGGAAGAACAAAACAACAAATGCCACATTTTTATCAGTTTTTTGAAGACTTTAAACAAAACGAAAACCGATTAAATATTCAGCGAGCAGTTTCTAAATTATCAATTCCGTATTTAATTATTCATGGAGATAATGACACGATTGTTTTTATTTATGAAGCAAATCAATTGCATTCTTGGAGTTCAAAAAGTCAATTAGAAATCATTGAAAACGCCAACCACGTTTTTAATACTTCTCATCCTTGGGAAAAAGAGATTTTATCCGAAGAGTTAGAAAAAGTAACACAGCTTTGTATTGAATTTTTACATAAAAGAGGAGTATAAACACAAATTCTTAAACACGCTGTCATTCCTGCGAAAGCAGGAATCCAAACTAGCTTATTTTAATCGCTTTTCATTTAGATAGTAGTTTTATTAAATCGTAATGATGTCATTTCGAGTTTATCAAGAAGTCTAAAACACGTAAATTATATTTTTACTAGCTAATTAATAGATTTCTCAATCGCTTAAAAAAGCTCATTTCAAAATGACAAACAACAACTTTTACGTATTTTCGAAAGATGGAACTACAGCCACCTTTTCGGAAAATTATTCATATAGATATGGATGCATTTTATGCTTCTGTAGAACAATTGGATAATCCAGATTTAAGAGGAAAACCAGTAGCTGTTGGCGGAAATGAAATTCGTGGTGTGGTTTCTGCAGCAAGTTACGAAGCTCGTAAATTTGGTGTTCGTTCTGCAATGAGTGGAGTTTTAGCGAAACAAAAATGTCCGCATTTAGTATTTGTTCCACCAAGATTTTCTAGATATAAAGAAATATCAGCAAAAATTAGAGCTATATTTTATGAATATACAGATTTGGTAGAACCTCTTTCTTTAGATGAAGCTTATTTAGATGTTACCGAAAACAAAAAAGGAAATCCGTCTGCAAGTTTAATAGCTCAAGAAATTAGACAACGCATTTGGGACGAATTAGAATTACGTGCTTCGGCAGGAATTTCTATCAATAAATTCATCGCAAAAGTTGCTTCTGATATCAACAAACCAAACGGACAGAAAACGGTAAACCCAGAAGATGTTATTACGTTTTTAGAAGAATTATCTATCAATAAATTTTATGGTGTAGGAAAAGTTACTGCTGCAAAAATGCACAATCACGGAATTTTTAAAGGAATTGACTTAAAGCAAAAATCACAAGAAGAATTAATAAGGTTGTTTGGTAAATCTGGCGGACACTATTACCATATTATAAGAGGAATTCACAATAGCGAAGTGAAGGCAAATCGCATTCGAAAATCAATTGCTGCTGAGCGCACGTTTAATAAAAATATATCATCAGAAGTCTTTATGCTAGAGCGCTTAGACAATATTGCCATTGAGCTTGAAAAAAGAATGATGAAGTCGAACACGAAAGGAAAAACAATTACGCTTAAAATAAAATATAGCGATTTTACACAGCAAACAAGAAGTAAAACAGTTGCTTTTTTTATGCAAACAAAAGGTGAGTTTTTTCCAACAGTAAAAGAATTACTATACCAAGAAAAGTTAAAAAATTCGGTTCGATTATTAGGATTATCTTTCGGAAACTTAAACACTGAAAAAAAAGAACCTGTATTGGTACAACTAACGTTTGACTTTTAACGCGAAGCGTTTTTTAGTATTGAAAACTAAATATTTGGTTGAGCGCAGTCAAAACCTATTAAAAATGGAGATAAAAAGAACAAATTCAGAAAACGGGGACTTTATCAAATTGGTAAAAGACTTAGATGCCTATTTAAAAATTACTGATGGAGAGGATCATGATTTTTATAATCAATTTAATGGTATTGACGCAATAAAACATGTTGTTATTGCTTATCTTGATGAAAAACCTGTTGGTTGTGGAGCCATCAAACATTTTGATTATAATCAAGTTGAAGTAAAAAGAATGTTTGTAGATAATGAGCAAAGAAGTTTTGGAATTGCGTCTAAAATTTTGATAGAACTAGAAACTTGGGCAAAAGAATTAAACTATAAAAAGTGTATTTTAGAAACAGGAGAACGGCAAGTAGAAGCAGTTAAATTATATCAAAAAAACAAGTACAAACGAATGCATATAAATTATGGACAATATGAAGGCGTTGTGAATAGTTTGTGTTTTGAGAAAAATATTTAGTAAATGAACTATAGTTACTGGGAGATAAAAGAATGGTTTAGCAATGTAGATTTTACAATTGTTGGTAGCGGAATTGTGGGTTTAAACTGTGCGCTTGAGCTCAAAAAAAAGCACCCAAAAGCAAAGGTTTTAGTGCTAGAAAAAGGAATGTTACCTCAAGGAGCAAGTACTAAAAATGCAGGTTTTGCTTGTTTTGGGAGTTTATCAGAATTGATAGATGATTTAAAAACACACACTGAAGAAGAAGTTTTTGATTTGGTGAAAAAACGTTGGGACGGATTACAGTTGTTAAGGCAAAATCTAGGAGATAAAAAGATTGGTTTTCAACAAAACAAAGGTTTTGAATTATTTCAAAATAAAGAGTTATTTGATGAGTGTATTTCCAAGAAAAACGAGCTGAATAAACTTATTTTTCCCATATTTAATTCAGCTGTTTTTTCTGAATCGGAAAACAGATTTGGATTTAAAAAGATTGAACCAAATTATATTGTAAATCAGTTTGAAGGTCAGATTGATACAGGAAAAATGGTTTCAGAATTACTGCTTAAAACACAAACAGCCGGAATAAAAATCTTGAACAATATTGTTGTTGAAAAATTTATAGAAAACACGAATTCGGTTTTCGTAAAAACCAACCAAATTGAGTTTAACACCAACAAACTTTTTATAGCCACTAATGGATTTGCAAAACAATTATTGGAAGAAAATGTTCAGCCAGCAAGAGCGCAAGTGATCATTACTAAACCAATAGAAAACTTACAGATTAAAGGAACTTTTCATTTAGATAAAGGCTATTATTATTTTAGAAATATTGACAATAGAATTTTATTTGGCGGCGGAAGAAATCTAGATTTTAAAACAGAAGAAACAACCCAATTTGGTCAAACAGAGTTGATTATAAATTCACTAAAAACAATTTTACAGGAAACCATTTTACCAAATAAAAAGGTTGAAATTGAGTATTCTTGGAGCGGAATAATGGGCGTTGGAAATCAGAAAAAAGCAATTGTAAAACTAATTTCTAAGCATGTTTTTTGCGGAGTTCGTTTAGGCGGAATGGGTATTGCAATTGGAAGTTTAATAGGTAAAGAATTAGCAGAATTATTAGATTAGATGAACGCAAAAAGAAGCGGTTTTGACGTTGTAGTTATTGGTGGGGGTTTAGCAGGCTTATGCAGTGCAATTCATTTATCTAAATTTATTTTTTTAAATCAAAAAATCACATCTCTTTTTTCTGATAACACCTACATCTTAAAAGATAGTTTTGGTATCCCAAATTTGTGCCAGAAAGAAAAAAAACTTCCTATTTCAATTTCTAAATCGTATCATGGAAATTATTATGGGTTTGCAATTTTAAACAAATATGAATATCAAAAAAGAACTCTATAAAAAGTGCGAAACATTTGTAAACAACCGTTTGCAAACAATTCAAGATATTATTTCTTCCAATCAAAGTGCGTTGCAATCAGAAACAAAAAGTTCTGCTGGTGATAAGCATGAAACAGGACGCGCAATGTTACAATTAGAAATAGAAAAAGCAGGGCAACAATTACACTTTATTTCACAAATGAAAGAAACACTTTCAAAAATAAAGTTAGAAAAAACCTCAACAATTGCACATTTAGGAAGCTTGGTGAAAACCAAGAATGAAACTTATTTCTTAAGCATAAGCGCAGGGCAGCTTACAGTAAATAATACGCAGTATTTTTCGGTTTCGGTTTCTTCTCCTATTGGAAAACTCTTGTTAGGAAAGCAAGAAAAAGAAGCTGTAACTTTTAATGGAAAACAAGTTGAAATTATCAACATTTCTTAAAAATGAAAAGGTCCTTCCCGAGAAATAGGGAATCCATAAAAAGTGGGTTTAGATTCTTTCTTTCGCAGGAATGACAGTCCGTTTTATTATTTCAACAAAGAAAATACTCTAATTTTTATTAAAATAAAAGCTAATTTCTGATCCTTTTTTTATATCAGAAAAATGATTTACAAACACTTTTTGTTCATCAAACTCAGCTTCAATCAACCAAAAAGAACCTTTAAAATAAGAATTTACAACGATTGCTTTTAAAGCGGATTCCTGGACAATTTTGATTTGATGAGGATACAATAAATGTCTTTTATTATTGATTGTAATTTCGTTTACATCATCAAATAAAGAAGCAATGTATTTGTTTTTAGGCGGAACGTAAATTTCATTGGGAGTTCCTTTTTCAATTATTTGATTATTCTGAATTACAATCATTTTATCTGCAAAAGAAAGTGCGTCATTTCCATCGTGTGTAGCAATAATACACGCAATATTTTTCTCTTTTAAATAGGTAAAAAGATTTCTTCGAAGCGAGTTTTTCTTAAAATTATCAATTTGACTAAAAGGTTCGTCTAACAAAAGGAGTTCAGGTTCTTTTGCCAAAGCTCTAGCAATAGCAACACGCTGTTGTTGTCCGCCACTTAATGTTTTTACTTTTACATTTGCAAAAGCAGTCATTTCAATTACCTCTAATAACTCTTTCGTTCTCTTTTCTTTTTCTTCAGGATAAAAGCGAGATAAAAATTTTTCAATATTTTCTACGACAGAAGTATAAGGCATCAAATCGAAATCTTGAGCAACATGTTTTATGAAATCCATTCCGGGAACCAAATGGTGTTTTGGGCCTAAAATTTCAATATCGTTCCAAAAAATAGATCCGTTATTTACATCTAATAAACCATAAATGGTTTTTAGCAAGGTAGATTTTCCGCAACCACTTTCTCCCATTACACACAAATGTTCTCCTTTTTTTAAAGTGAAATAGATGTCTTGTAGCACTGGTTTATCAGCAGTATAAGAAAAAGATATATTGTTGACGTTTAACATTAATACAAAAGTATAATTTTAAATAGTTCTTAACGATTCTTGAACACACATTTTACACTAAAAAAAACCGACACTTTTGTGTCGGTTTTAGATTTTTATTTGAAGACTTCTTGTAAAGAGAGTCTTATAAAAAAGATCTGTGACCTTACCAAATACGAACTCGTTCTTCGGGTTTTAAATACATCTTATCTCCTTCTTTTACGTTAAACGCTTTATAGAAAGCATCTACATGTTTTAACGGAATATAAGCTCTGTACATTCCTGGAGCGTGTGGATCGGTCATGATTTGGTTTTTCAAAGCTTCATCACGTATTTTTGTTCTCCAGATTGTTCCCCAAGAAAGAAAGAAACGTTGTTCAGGCGTATATCCATCAATATCTGTTGGTCTTCCATTTTTGGTTAAGAAAATTTGTAAACCTTCATAAGCAGCTTGTACACCACCTAAATCTCCAATATTTTCACCTAAAGTAAATTCTCCGTTTAAATGCATACTATCAATAGCAATAATATTACTGTATTGATCTATTAGCTTTTTACCAACAACCGCAAACTTTTTAGAGTCTTCATCTGTCCACCAATTTTTTAAGTTTCCATCACCATCAAAACGAGCTCCAGAATCATCAAAACTATGAGAAATTTCATGACCAATTACCGCTCCAATTCCTCCATAATTTACAGCCTCGTCAGCTTTATAATTATAGAAAGGAGGTTGTAAAATTGCTGCAGGAAAAACGATTTCATTATTTACAGGATTAAAGTATGCGTTTACTGTTTGTGGAGACATTCCCCATTCGGTTCTATCAACATCTTTTCCTAATTTAGCCATGTTTTTATCATAGTTCCATTTGGCAACGTTAATTGAGTTTTCAAAGTAAGTTCCGCCATTTTTTAACCCTTTAATTTGTAATTCAGAATAGTCTTTCCACGTATCTGGATACGCAATTTTAATTGTTAATTTATGTAGTTTTTCTAATGCTTTTGATTTAGTTTCTTCAGTCATCCATGGTAATTGAGCAATTCTAGCTTCAAACCCAAGTAGTACATTATCTATCATTTCTTTGGCTTTCTTTTTAGCCTCTGGTGGAAATTTAGCGTCTACATATAATTTACCTAAAGCCTCTCCAACAGCACCGTTTAAGTCTCCTAAAGCACGCTCATCTCTTGGTCGTTGTTTTTTAGCTCCACGCATTTCTTTGCTGTAAAACTCCCAATTAGCTTTTTCTAAACCTGTAGTTAAAGAGCTTAAAGATGCGTTAATAGTATTCCAACGTAATAACAATTTAATATCAGCAACAGAGCGGGTTTTGAAAATTTCACTCATTGCTTTAAAATAAGGAGGATCTGTAACAATTACCTTGTCAATATCTTTAACACCAATACCTTTTAAATGTGCTTTCCAATCAATTGCAGGAGCTAATTTTTGTAATTCTGCGACCGACATTGGATTGTACATTTTACGCATGTCTCTACTTTCTTCTTTACTTATCATTGGTTTTGCTAAACTAGCTTCAAAAGCAACCACAGTAGCTGCGTTCTTTTTAGCAGTTGCTTCGTTATCTCCAAATTCTTGTAGCATTTTAGCGACAAATTCTTGGTACTTATTTAGCTTTTCTTTTACTTTTTCATCGACATAGTAATCTCTAGACAACCCTAAACGACCACTTCCTAAATAACCTGCATTTACACTACTATTTTTTAGGTCGTTAAAAACACCAAAACCATAAAAACCACCACCACCATAAGGAGCCATGTTAGTTATGTAGTTTTCAACATCTTTTTTAGTTTTTATTTCATCTACTTTAGTTAAGAAAGGCTTAATAGGATCAACGCCTTGCTTATTACGAGTAACAGTGTCCATAATACTTTCGTAATAATTTACTGCTTTTTCTTGATCTGAATCAATTTCACTTCCTTGAGCATCTTTTACTTTAGGAAAATCTCTTTCATCGATTGCTTTGTTTAAAATAGCTAAAACATCTGCATCTGTTTTTTTACGAAGTTGATTAAAGCCTCCCCAAGAAGTTTGATCGTCTGGGATTTCGGTTTTATCTAACCAAGCTCCGTTTACATGTTTAAAGAAATCATCTGTTGGTTTTACAGATGTATCCATATTTTCAATAGCAATTCCAGGTGTTTTTTCTTCTACTTTATCACTTTTACATGAAATACCGGCTGTAAGTATAGCCAAAGAAGAAAAAAACATAATCTTTTTGGTTGTTTTTCTCATAATTTTAGGTTGATATTATTAATAAGTAATCTTACACAAGTTAGTACAAAAAACCCCTCTTTTGTTACAAAAAAAAGAGGTTTTGATAAATTTTAACATTTTAGTTACTCAAAAAGAGATTTAAATCGATTCCAATTCGCGTAAATTAATAATACGTTTAATACCGCTACGATTGCCGCAAATAATATTCCCGCAGGCGCAAATGTTAAGTGAAAAGCGACAATGTTTATAGATGCCGGTACTAAAACTAGTAAGGCAAATGGCACTGCTTTATTTAAAACCAAACAAAGACCAGCAATAATGTATGCAATCCCTAATATTGGAAAAATATAGCCGCTTCCAATCAACGCACCCATAAATGTACTAGCGGCTTCTGGCAATTCTGGGTTGGGCAGAAAATGAAAAAACTTATTGGCTCCAAAAACCAATATTGCTAGTCCTAAAATGTACCTAGCTACTGTGTTTACTTTGCTCATAATAAAAAAATTAATTATTAATTTGAATGGTTAAGATACTAAAAAACAGCGAATTAATTTAAAAAGGGTTTATAAGTTGTAAATTTTGTTTATAAATATGGTCTAACTTTGCAGAAATAAAATTTAACAAATGACAGAAAACTTAACAAAAACAGCTTTTTTAGAAAAGGTTTTTAACTTCGAAGAAAACAAAGAATGGAAGTTTAAAGGAAACGTTCCGGCAATTATAGACTTTTATGCAGATTGGTGTGGACCTTGTAAAATGATTGCTCCAATATTAGAGCAATTAAGTGAAGAATATGGAGAAAAAATCAATATTTATAAAGTTGATACAGAAGCAGAAAAAGAACTGTCTGCGGCTTTTGCAATTCGAAGTATTCCTTCTATGCTATTTTGCCCAAAAGAAGGGGAACCACAAATGGCTAACGGAGCATTGCCAAAACCGCAATTAGAAAAAATTATTGAAGATGTTTTAAAGGTAACGAAATAACGAAGTGTTAAAGCCCGAAAATGTCACATCGAGCCTTTCGATAGCGCTCAAGATAAACTAAACACGAAAGGCAATTATAAGACAATCGTTTATGAGTTCTCGACTGCGCTTGAACAGACAAAGAGATTACTTCAATACACTAGCAATGAGGGGTTTATTGTTATTTTTCCTTTGAAAAATGGAATTTAGACTAAACAAGCATATTTTTAGAAAGTTAAAGAATTGTAATATGGTAAGCTTAGATTACCGCTTTCGTGAGAAAGACAAAAACAAGCAATGACGTTACGCTTTCACCAAATTATTAGCTACTAAATATTCTGCAATTTGAACTGTGTTTGTAGCGGCTCCTTTTCTTAAGTTGTCTGCAACAATCCATAAATTTAAGGTGTTTTCTTGAGATTCATCTCTACGGATTCTTCCTACAAAAACTTCATCTTTATTATGTGCAGTAATAGGCATTGGATAGATGTTGTTAGCCAAATCATCTTGTACAATGATTCCGGCTGTATTTCTTAAAATTTCACGAACATCATCAACAATAAAATCAGTTAAAAACTGCACATTTACAGCTTCAGAATGTCCGCCAGCAGTAGGAATTCTAACCGCAGTTGCCGTTACAGAAAAAGAATCATCACGTAAAATCTTCTTAGGTTCTTTTACCAACTTCATTTCTTCTTTGGTATAGCCATTTTCTAAAAAAACATCACAATGTGGTAATGCGTTTCTTCCAATTTTATACGGATACACCATTTCACCCTCTATACCAGCTTCTTCATTATCTAATTGTTGAACCGCTTTTATACCTGTTCCTGAAACAGATTGGTAGGTAGAAATTACCACACGTTTCATTTTATATTTTTCGTGTAAAGGAGCTAATGCCATTACTAGCTGAATTGTTGAACAATTTGGATTCGCAATAATTTTATCATCAACAGTTAATACATCACCATTAATTTCTGGAACAACCAGTTTTTTGGTCGGATCCATTCTCCAAGCAGAAGAGTTATCGATAACAGTTGTACCAATTGCTGCAAATTTTGGTGCCCATTCTAAAGAAGTATCTCCGCCAGCAGAAAATAAAGCAATATCTGGTTTCATATTTACAGCATCTTCCAGTGTAACGACTGTGTAATCATTTCCTTTATAGGATATTTTTTTTCCCGCAGACCTTGCAGATGCTACAGGGATTAACTCCGTTATTGGCAAATTACGTTCTTCTAAGACCTTTAACATTACTGTTCCGACCATTCCGGTTGCACCAACTAAAGCTATTTTCATTATAGATGTTTTTTGATGCTGCAAAGATGCTAAAAAAAGGAATGAATTAAATCAGTTAAAACGTTATAAATCAATTAAAGTTTAAAATTTCAGTATTTTTTTTCTGATGTTTAAAATTAAACAAATTGATATAATTATTGCGATGAAGGGGTTAGTTTAATTTTGAGGACTGTACATATTTTCTTTAAAACTTTTCCATTTTACAGGGTCACCTTGAATAGAATAATGCTGCGAATTTTTAAAGAGTGTCGTAATATAGCCAATTGCTGCAAATACAGGTGTTAATAGTAGTGCAGCTGGTGCTCCTTGAACTCCACCCCCAGCTAATTTCCCTACTCCAGCACCAGCTAAAACACCGATTAACACATTGTGACCATTGGTTTTTTTGGTTTTAATATACATAATATCTGTAGTAGGAACTGTTATATAACTACTTCCTTTTTTTAAAATAAGTGCATCATCAGTAATATTAAGAATTTTTCCTTTGGCAATTTTTTGACCTTCATTATTATAAACTCTAACAAATACCTTAGATTTTTTTGGTAGTTCTTGAGCTGTAATATTTGCGCATAAAAATAACGCGATTGTAATTAATAAGTACTTCATAGCAATAATTATTTAGTTAGTTAATCCGTTTTAGCCATTTTTATAAAGTGATATTTTTCAGTGGCTTTAGATATGCAATATAATAAAAAATTGTTTATGCTGTTATACTTAATTTTAAAACATTTTAAAAGGTGGGTTTTTAATTAAAAATCAATTGCACAAAAGGTTCCGTTTTTGAGTAATTCAATTTTAAAAATTAAGTACATTTGTAGAAATATTTAGTTTAACCTAATTAGTATAGCATGCAACTGTACAATAAGTTAAGCGCCATAGAACGCGCTGCATTAATTGATGAAGCTGGCAAAGACCGCCTCACAATATCATTCTATCAATATTACAAGATAGAAAACCCACAAATCTTTAGAGATAAATTATTCATAGAATGGAACGAATTGGACGTTCTTGGAAGAACTTATGTTTCTTATGAAGGAATCAATGCTCAAATTTCTGTTCCTTCGGATAGAATGATTGAGCTAAAAAAGCAATTAGATGCTATTTCGTTTTTAAAAGACATTCGATTAAATGTTGCTATTGAGCAAGACAATAAATCGTTTTTAAAACTGAAAGTAAAAGTTAGAAACAAAATTGTTGCCGATGGTTTAAATGACGAAACTTTTGATGTTACTGATAAAGGAATTCATTTAAATGCTAAAGAATTCAATAAAATGTTGGCAAATCCAAATACGGTTTGTGTAGATATGCGTAATCATTACGAAAGTGAAATCGGACATTTTGATGGCGCTGTAACTCCAGATGTAGATACGTTTAGAGATTCGTTAGATATTATTGAAGAAGATTTAAAAGACAATAAAGAAGATAAAAATTTATTGATGTATTGTACTGGCGGAATTCGCTGCGAAAAAGCGTCTGCATATTACAAACACAAAGGATTTAAAAATGTTTTTCAGCTTGAAGGCGGAATTATAGAATACACACGTCAAGTAAAATCAGAAGGAATTGAAAATAAGTTTTTAGGAAAGAATTTTGTGTTTGACCACAGACGTTCAGAAAAAATTTCTGATGATGTTATTGCCAATTGTCATCAATGTGGAGAAGCTTGTGATGAGCATGTAAATTGCGAAAATGAAGCGTGTCATTTGTTGTTTATCCAATGTAAATCTTGCCAAGAAAAAATGAACACTTGTTGTTCTGATGAATGTAAAGAAGTAGCAGCATTGCCTTTTTTAGACCAAAAAGAATTGAGAAAAGGAAAAGGAAATAGCAATAAAATTTTCAAAAAAGGAAGAAGTGAGGTTTTGAAGTTTAAGAACAAATTTTACTTTTTTTAATAAAAATCAACAAAATAAAGGGTACTATGTTATACACATCACGGAAAACCGTGAGTTAAAATACCCCATAAATGGGTATTGTTTATATCTTTATAAAATAGTAAATTTGTTACTTATGCGAATCAAGAGTTAAATAATAGTGTTATAAATGCTGCAGCTAGTCGACCATAAACATGTAGGTTTAACCCTTTTTTGGATTTACAATATAAGCGTTTTTATAATTTAGAAAAAAGGAAAAATAAAAATTTATCAATTGAAAACAACTCAGGAAATTTTATTTCTACTAGATTATTAATAAGAGGAAATACAATAAAAAGTAACTTTAGCAGAACATCTAATTTTGATTTTGCAATTGGACCAACATGGGGTTTGCAAAGAAAATATGGAAAAAATTTCCATTTATTATTTGACGTAGGGCCTATTTATTATTTTGATACTAACGGAAAAGGAAATGTTTTTCCAATAATGTTTCAATTTAATTTAGGATTTGAATTATAAAGGATAAAAAAGAATGAAAAAAACCATTTCACTTTTATTTTTAATTGCTAGCATCAGTTTACAGGCTCAAATAAACATTAATGATGTTGTAAATGCAGGGAAACAAATTTCTTATGGAACAGATTATACTTTAGATAAAAAATGGTTTTCTATAGCAGAAGTAGGGTTTTTAATTCCAAGTAAAGCAAGTTATATTTATGTGTCAAAAGGTAATAATCAAACAACCTATACTGATGTTGAACTAACTAGAAGCATTTCTTTCGGATTAACTTATTCTATAAATTATCCAGTTTTCAATAAACTTTCTTTAGGAGCTGTTAGTAGTTTTAAATACCAAACATCCCAGAATATTGTTGCATTAAAACTTGGTGGTAAAATGAATTATCATTTTACCAACTATGAAAACGCTACGTTGTATTTACAGGTTTTACATAATACAATTAGTAATAAAGCAAAAAGTGAAATGGGAAATGTGAGATTAGGTCTTTTTTTCCCAATAGAAGAGTTAGGAGAAAATAACGTTACACTCAATTTCTTTTGGGATAAAGATTTTTACAGACTTAATAAGCCTTTGATTTTAAATGAGATTCCTGATAGTATTAGTTTTACTTCTTTTGGAGCAAGTATTGGAATTCAGTTTTAAGAAAACAAATATTTTATATTGAAAAGCTCCGATTACGGAGCTTTTTTTATGCACAAAAAACAACTTTTTCACGAATTCTAATTCAATTTGTACGAATTCTAAAAGAGACCAAAAATTAAACAAGCTCTTAACTTACATTTGTTATATAACCAAATAAAAAAGCAGTTATGAGAACTTTCAAAATCCTGTTTTATCATTCTTAGAGAATGCGTATATTTACAGATTAATCAACGATAAGTTGATTTTCAAAATTATTTAAGAACCCAATAAAAACAAGAGCTGCTACAAAAAGCACAAATGTTTTTTAAAAAGATATATATTTTATGAGCTGTACTAGTTGCTCAACTAAAAAAGACGGCGTTCCAAATGGCTGTAAAAGTAACGGAAATTGTGGAACAGGCGGGTCTTGTGGAAGCGGAAGTAAATTATCTGTTTTCGATTGGTTATCAAACATGACCTTGCCAAACGGAGAAGCGTATTTTAATATTTACGAAGTCCGATTTAAAAACGGCCGTAAGCATTTCTTTAAAAACACAGAAAACCTTACTCTTTCTATGGGTGATGTTGTTGCCGTAGAAAGTTCTCCAGGGCACGATGTGGGTACAATTTCTTTAGGAGGAGAATTGGTGAAAGTGCAATTAAAAAAGAAAAATATAAAAGAAGATAGCGAAGAAATTCTAAAAATATACAGAAAAGCATCTCAAAAAGATATTGATATTTGGCAATCTTACAGAGAAAAAGAGCAAGAAACACAACGAAGAGGAAGAGAGATTTTAGGGAGATTAGGTTTAAAAATGAAGCTTTCTGATGTAGAATATCAAGGCGATGGAAACAAGGCTACTTTTTATTATACAGCTGATGAACGTATAGATTTTAGACAATTAATCAGAGATTTAGCAAGTGCCTTTTCTATTAGAGTAGAAATGAAACAAGTTGGTTTACGTCAAGAAGCAGCGCGTTTAGGAGGTGTAGGCTCTTGTGGTAGAGAGCTGTGTTGTTCTACCTGGTTAACAGATTTTAGAAAAGTAAATACTGCGGCAGCAAGATATCAACAATTATCGTTGAACCCTCTAAAATTAGCGGGTCAATGTGGAAAACTAAAATGCTGTTTAAATTTTGAATTAGACACCTATTTAGATGCGTTAAAAGCTTTTCCTAAGCAAGACAAGGTCTTGAAAACAGAAAACGGAGATGCCGTTTTTGTAAAAATGGATATCTTTAAGAAGTTGTTGTGGTACACTTACAAAGACAATAGTTTTAAGTGGTTTAAATTATCGCTAGATCAAGTTCTTGAAATAATTGAGTTAAACAAAAACAATGAAGAGGCTGCTCCGTTAGAAGATTATGAATCTGATATTACTGAACTTGTTAAAGTTGATTTTGAAAATGTGGTTGGACAAGACAGTTTAACTCGTTTTGATGCTCCTAAGCAGAAAAAAGGACGCAAAAAAAACAATAGAAATAGAAAGAATCAGGTTGCTAAAACTCAAAATACAAATCAGCCGCAACAAAAGAGAAACCCAAACCAAAACAAGCCTTCAACAATAAACGTAGCAGAGGCAAAACAAGCGAAGAAACCAAATCAGAGAAATAATAACAGAAACCAAAATAGGAACCAAAACAAGCCTAATGAAAACAAACAAGATTAATTATATTGTCCTTGTTTTTATTGCTTTTGGCATCATTTCGTGCGATTCTAAAAGAGAGTACGATTCTTTTGTTTCTATACCTAACAGTTCTTGGGAAAGAGAAAAAGCGGTTTTGTTTCATTTTAAAATTAATGATACGATTAACAAAAAGAACTTGTTTTTAAATATTAGAAACAATGAAAAATACAGGTATAGTAATTTATTTTTAATAACTACGTTAAATTTTCAGAATGGCAAGAAAATTGTTGATACGTTGGAGTATGAAATGGCTGATAATTCTGGACATTTTTTAGGAAAAGGACTTACAGAAACCAAAGAAAACAAATTGTTTTATAAAGAAAACGTCGTTTTTCCTGTATCTGGAGAATATTCTATTTCTGTAACTCAAGCAATGAGAAAAAACGGGGAAGTAAATGGAATAGAAAATTTAAAAGGAATTATGGAAGTTGGATTTAGAATAGAAAAGAATTAATAATGGCGAAGAAAAAAACTACAGATTTTAAAAAACAGATAAAATGGTTCTGGGGAATTGTAATTGGCGGATTTACATTCTTTATACTCTTATTTTTATTGGCTTCTTGGGGTGTTTTTGGCGCATTACCAACCTTTGAAGAATTAGAAAACCCAGAAAATAATTTAGCAACAGAAATTATTTCTTCTGATGGGAAAACCTTAGGAAAATACGCGTACGAAAACAGAACACCCATAAAATTCAAAGACTTACCAGATAACTTAGTAAAAGCACTAATAGCAACAGAAGACGAACGTTTTTACGAACATTCTGGAATTGATTTTAGAGGAACAGCAAGAGCGATTTTAAAACCAGGAAGTGGAGGAGCGAGTACAATTACCCAACAACTAGCAAGAATGCTATTCACAGGAATAAAATCTAGGAATAAAATTAAAAGAGTTCTTCAAAAAGTTAAAGAATGGGTAGTTGCTATAAAATTAGAAAAGCAATATACAAAGCAAGAAATTATTGCGATGTATTTAAATAAATATGATTTCATAAACCAAGCGGTAGGAATACGTTCTGCTGCAAGAATTTATTTTGGCAAAGAACCAAAAGATTTAGCGATAGAAGAATCTGCAATGTTGGTTGGAATGCTTAAAAACGCCTCTTATTTTAACCCTCTTAGAAGAAAAAAACTAGTAAATCAACGCAGAAATGTAGTGCTTAAACAAATGGAAAAGAATGAGTTTTTAACAACTCAAGTAAAAGATTCTTTACAAAGACGACCTCTAGAAATAAATTACACACCAGAAAGTCACAGCGATGGTTATGCAACGTATTTTAGAGAACATTTAAGAGGTTATTTAAAACAATGGGTAAAAACAAACCCAAAACCAAACGGAGAAGAATACAATATTTATTCTGATGGATTAAAAGTGTATGTTACTATAGATTCTCGAATGCAAAAATACGCAGAAGAGGCGGTAAAAGAACATATTGAAAATCTTCAATCTTATTTTAATGAAGAACAAAAAAGTAATAAAACGGCTCCGTTTTACGATTTAGATCCAGAACAGATAGAAATGATTTTAACCAGAGCAAAGAAAAACTCTGACCGTTGGAGAGAAATGAAAAAACTAGGAACTCCAGAAAAAGAAATAGAAGCGTCTTTTCTTAGAAAAATAAAGATGAAAATTTTTACATGGAAAGGAGATGTAGATACTTTAATGAGACCAGCAGATTCAATAAAATATTACAAGTACTTTTTACATTCTGGGTTGATGTCAATGGAGCCACAAACTGGACATATAAAAGCTTGGGTTGGCGGAATTAACAACAAATATTTTAAATACGATCATGTAGAACAAGGGAAAAGACAGGTTGGCTCTACATTTAAACCTTTTGTCTATGCAACGGCAATTAATCAGTTAAAATTATCTCCATGTGATGAGTTGCCAATTTCGTTATATACAATTCCACAAGGTAGATTTGGAATTCCAGAATCTTGGACACCTAAAAATTCTGGAAGTAATCCTTTGAGATACAAAGGAAAATTGAATTTAAAAGAAGGTTTAGCAAATTCTGTGAATACAATGTCTGCGAGATTAATAGACATGGTTGGTCCAGAAAATGTTTCAAGATTAGCAAAAACAGCTCTTGGAATTACAAGACCAATTCCAGAAACCCCATCAATTGCATTAGGAACAGTTGAGCTATCTTTATATGAAATGGTTAGCGCTTATGCAATGTTTGCAAATAAAGGTTTGCGAGTAGAGCCAATGATTATAACCAGAATTGAAGATAAAAACGGAATAGTTTTAAAGCAATTTACACCAAAAACTCAAGAAGTGTTAAGTGAAGAATCTGCCTATGTTGTGTTAGATTTATTAAAAGGAGTAACAACAGCAGGGTCTGGAATTAGATTAAGAACAACAGGCACAAGAGCAGATTATGTAACAGGTTATCCTTATGATTTTCAAAACCCGATAGCAGGGAAAACAGGAACAACACAAAACCAAACAGATGGTTGGTTTATGGGAGTGGTACCAAATTTAGCAACAGGGGTTTGGACAGGTGGAGAAGACAATGCTATTCATTTTGAAACTATCGGAAAAGGACAAGGGGCATCAATGTCTTTGCCAACTTGGGGGATATTTATGAGAAAATGTTATGAAGATCCAACATTAAAGATAAGTAAAGAAGATTTTGAAAAACCAAAAAACCCATTATCTATTAGGTTAGATTGTTCTGATAAAAATCCTTTAGAAGAAAAAGACGATAAAAAACCAATAATAAAAAAAGGAGATACAGACTTTTAATACTATAGAAGAATGATAAACAAAGTAGTAAAAAATGTAGCAGAAGCTTTACATGGGGTTGAAAACGGAATGACTTTTATGTTAGGAGGTTTTGGTTTGTGTGGGATACCAGAAAACTGTATTTCAGAATTGGTACGACTAGGGACGACAGACTTAACATGTATTTCTAACAATGCAGGAGTTGATGATTTTGGACTAGGATTGTTATTACAAAAACGCCAAATAAAAAAAATGATTTCTTCTTATGTTGGAGAAAACGATGAATTTGAGCGTCAAATGTTGTCAGGAGAATTAGAAGTAGATTTAATTCCGCAAGGAACTTTAGCAGAACGATGTAGAGCAACAGGCGCAGGAATTCCTGCTTTTTATACTCCGGCTGGTTACGGAACTGAAGTTGCAGAAGGAAAAGAAACCAGAGAATTTAATGGAAAAATGTATGTGTTAGAACATGGGTTTGATGCACAATTTGCTTTTGTAAAAGCATGGAAAGGGGATGCTGCTGGTAATTTAATATTTAAAGGAACAGCGCGTAATTTCAATCCAATGATGGCAATGGCAGGAAAAACAACGGTTGTAGAAGTAGAAGAATTGGTAGAGGTTGGAGAATTAGATCCAAATCAAATTCATACTCCAGGAATCTTTGTACAACGTATTTTTCAAGGAAAAGATTACGAAAAGAGAATCGAACAACGAACTGTAACTCCCAAATCGTAACAAAATGGCTTTAACAAAAGAGCAAATAGCGCAAAGAATTGCACAAGAACTACAAGACAAATGGTACGTGAATTTAGGAATTGGTATTCCTACACTGGTAGCAAATTATATACCTAAAGGAATTGATATTGAGTTTCAATCAGAAAACGGATTGCTTGGAATGGGCCCATTTCCATTAGATGGAACAGAAGATGCAGACTTAATTAATGCAGGAAAACAAACCGTTACCATTTTAAAAGGAGGATCATTATTTGACTCTGCGATGAGTTTTGCAATGATTCGTGGACAACATGTTCAATTAACAGTTCTTGGCGCAATGGAAGTTGCACAAAACGGAGATATCGCCAATTGGAAAATACCGGGAAGCATGGTAAAAGGAATGGGCGGCGCAATGGATTTAGTAGCATCAGCAGAAAATATTATTGTTGCGATGATGCACACCAATAAAAAAGGAGAATCTAAATTATTAAAAGAATGTTCTTTACCGCTTACCGGAGTTGGTTGTGTTAAGAAAGTAGTAACAAACTTGGCTGTTTTAGAAATAAAAAACGGAGCATTTTATCTGTTAGAAAGAGCACCAGGCGTTTCTGTAGAAGAAATTCAAAAGGCTACAGAAGGAACATTAATTATTGAGGGAGAAATTCTAGAAATGGACGTATAACGTCTTTAATTTTGTGAGTTCGAGCAGAATCGAGAACTAAATTATAATTAAATGAAAATAATCTCATACAATGTAAACGGAATTAGAGCTGCGTTAAAAAAAGGTTTTATAGATTGGTTGAAACTAGCAAATCCAGACGTAATTTGTATTCAAGAAACTAAAGCACATAAAGAGCAATTAGATCTGTCTGAATTTGAGGCGGCTGGATATCGGTATCATTATTGGTTTTCTGCAGAAAAAAAAGGCTATTCTTCTGTTGCGGTTTTATGTAAAGAAAAACCAAATCATATAGCATACGGAACAGGAATTAAGTCAATGGATTTAGAGGGGAGAAATTTACGTGTAGATTTTAATGATGTTTCTATTATGAGCTTATATCTTCCTTCTGGAACAAATGATGCTAGGCTCGATTTTAAATTTAAGTATATGGATGAATTCCAAGAATATATCAATACTTTAAAAAAAGAAATTCCGAATTTGGTGATTTGCGGAGATTACAATATTTGTCACGAAGAAATAGACATACACAATCCAAAAATGAAAGGAGTATCTGGTTTTTTACCAGAAGAAAGAGTGTGGATTGGTCGTTTTATTAATAGTGGTTTTATAGATAGCTTTAGATACCTAAATAAAGAAAGACAGGAGTTTTCTTGGTGGAGTTATAGAGCAAACTCTAGAGTAAACAATAAAGGGTGGCGTTTAGATTATGCAATGGTTTCAGAACCAATTAAAGAAAATATTTCTAGAGCATATATTTTGCCAGAGGCAAAACACTCAGACCATTGTCCGATTGTTGTTGAATTAAATTTTTAAAATATGAAATATCAGAAAATTACATTTTTAATTATTTTTTTATCTTTTTCTTTATCTGCACAAACCAAGCGAGATAGCACGGCCAATGATTCTTTAAAAAACAGCACAAAAAAAGGGTTTTTTAGCGATAAAGATTTATCTTTAATAGATAGTTTGGTTGTTGAAACACAATACAAATCTCCTTTAACAGCCAACATTAATTATGTAATTAAAGGATTAGAAGCAAAAGAAAAACCTACAGAAAAAATTCCTACAAATGTTTTAAAAGAACGTTTAAAGTACTTAGACAATACATCGCCCTTTTTTATAGAATACAATCCTATTTTAGAAAATGTAATTAATTCATATTTAAAATATCGAAAAAAACACTATCCAAGGTTAATGACAAAAGCACAGTATTATTTTCCGATGTTCGAAAAATATTTAGATCAATATGATATTCCGCTAGAAATGAAATATCTAGCAATTGTAGAGTCTGCTTTAGACCCAAAAGCAATATCTAGAGCTGGTGCAAGAGGCTTGTGGCAGTTTATGTATTTAACCGGAAAACAATATAAACTGAAGGTAAATTCTTACATAGACGAACGACAAGACCCAATAAAAGCAACAATAGCTGCCTGTAAATATTTAAGAGATTTGTATGATATTTTTGGCGATTGGGATTTAGCGTTAGCGGCGTATAATTCTGGTCCAGGAAATGTTTCTAAAGCAATAAAACGTTCTGGAGGACATCAAAACTATTGGAATATCCGTCAATATTTACCAATAGAAACAGCTGGGTATGTTCCTGCATTTTATGCAACGCTGTATATTTTTAAATACGCAAAAGAGCATGGTTTGGCGCCAGAAAACCCACCAATTTATCATTTTGCAACAGATACAATTCAAGTGAAGAAAACAATTTCTTTTGATCAAATAACAGAAGTTACCGGAATAGAAACAGAAATGTTGCAATTTTTAAACCCTGAGTACAAATTAGATATCATTCCTTTTGTAAAAGGAAAAAATTATGCAGTGACACTTCCTAGAAATGCAACCATTAAATATTTAGCTAAAGAGAAAGAATTATATGCTTTAGTGAAAGAAGACAATGCTAAGAGAGAAAAACCTTTACCAAAATTTTTAGAGCTAAATCAACGAATAAAATATAAAGTTCGTAACGGTGATTATTTAGGAAAAATAGCTAAAAAATTTGGTGTGCGTGTGAGCCAAATTAAAAACTGGAACAGATTAAGAAGCTCCAATTTAAAAATTGGACAAAGCCTGACTGTTTTTCCAAGAAGATTATAAGTAAAAAACAACTCTATTTTTTTAAAACTGGAATAGTATTTGAAGAGAACATCAACATAACTAAAACAATAAATAGATAAAAATGAAACAAGGATTAACAATAGTTACACTATTACTTCTTTTAACATCATGTAAAGATGCAAAAGACACTTTTGTTTTAAGTAGCTCGGTTGGAAAATCTAATCACCTTCTTGTAGTAACAGAAGCAAGTGATTGGTATGGTAAAATTGGAGATAATCTTAGAGCTTTTTTAGGAAAATTAGTTGTTGGTTTACCTCAGCCAGAAACCACATTTAGCGTTACTCAAATTGCTCCAAAAGGTTTTGGAAGCATGATGAATAAATACAGAAATGTTTTATTTGTACAAATTGGAGAAAATGAATCTTTTCGAGTTCAAAGCGATTTATTTGCCAGACCACAAACATTAGTTTATGTTACAGCTAAAGACAAAGAAGGATTAAATGCACAGTTAGAAAAACACAAAACAGAAATCGTTAAAACTTTTAGAGATTCAGATATTAAACACATTCAACAACGGTTTTATAACAAAAGAGATAATGATTTTAAATATAAGACATTAGAAAAATTAGGATTGTCTTTAACGATTCTAAGAGATTTTAGAACAGTAAAAGATACTGGAGATTTTTTATGGTTAAGACAACATTTAATGAGCGGAATTGCTCAAGGAGACGGAATAAGTAGTATCCTTATATATTCTGTTCCTTTAACAGAAGAGTTTGATTTAGATGTTAATAATAATATTATTAACAACAGAAATGCTATTGGAGAGAAGTATATTCCTGGCTCTAAAGAAGGAATGTATATGATTACAGAAGCAGCATTTACTCCAGAAACCCTAGATGCTATTATTGATAACAAAAAAGCATATGAAACAAGAGGTAAATGGGAAGTAAAAAATGACTTCATGGCTGGCCCTTTTTTAAATTATACGGTAATTGATGAAAAAAAGAATAGATTAATTATTTTTGAAGGCTTTACGTATGCCCCATCAATAGATAAAAGAGATTTTATTTTTGAGCTAGAAGCAATCGGAAAATCGTTAAAAATCAAATAATAAAACACTTAATTTACAAAAGGCTAAAACAATCTGTTTTAGCCTTTTTTTGTTTTAATTGAATAAAAAAGAGAATTGTTATATTTGAGAGAATCAAAAAACGGATATATTATGGAATTTAATTTTTTAACAACAGCAGTAGCGGCTTTAATACCCTTGGTAATGGGGTTTATTTGGTACGGACCAATGCTTTTTCAAAAAGCATGGATAAAAGAAATGAGTTTTACCGAAGAATCTTTAAAAGGAGGAAACATGGCTTTAATTTTTGGACTTAGTTATGTGCTAAGTTTTCTAATGGCATTTGTTTTACAAACCATAGTAATTCATCAGTTTGGAGTTCAATCAACTTTAATGAAATCAGGAGAATCAGCTTTGTCTGGAAATGATTTAGCGTACTTCCAAGAGTTTATGGCAACATACGGAGATCGTTTTAGAACTTTTGGGCACGGAGCTTTACACGGAACAATGGTTGGTTTATTAATAGGATTTCCAATTATGGGAATCAATGCAATGTTTGAAAGAAAAAGTTTTAAATACGTACTAATAAATGTTGGATATTGGACAGTAACATTGGCTTTAATGGGAGGAATATTAGGCCAATCAGCTTTTTAAACAAAAGAGAAAATAAAGCTAAAAAGGATCGCAATTTTCGATCCTTTTTGTTAATCTTTATTTTCCCAACTATCACGCAAACCAACGGTTTTATTAAAAACCAGTTTTACAGAAGTAGAATCATTATCAACATTAAAATACCCTAAACGCTGAAACTGAAAGCGTTCTCCAATTTTTGCAGTTTGTAAACTTGGTTCTACAAAAGCAGTTATAATTTCTAAAGAATTAGTGTTGATAAACTCCATAAAATCTTTGTCTTTGTGTGCGTCTGGCGCTTCATCTAAAAACAAACGATCATAAGCTCTAACTTCTGCTTTTAAAGCATGTTTTATAGAAACCCAATGCAAAGTTCCTTTGACTTTTCGGTTACTTTCTTCTGTGCCACTTCCAGATTTTGTTAACGGATCGTATGTACAATGAATAACTGTAATTTTCCCGTTTTCATCTTTTTCACAACTTGTTGCTGTAATAAAATAAGCATTTTTTAAACGAACTTCTTTTCCCAATTTAAGTCTAAAGAATTTTTTATTTGCTTCTTCTCTAAAATCTTCTCGCTCAATATAAATTTCTCTAGAAAAAGGAAGCTCTCTAAAACCAGCGCCTTCATCTTCTTGATTATTTTCTGCGATTAAAATCTCCTCCTTTCCTTCAGGATAATTATCAATAATTACTTTTACAGGATCTAAAACAACCATTACTCTATTAGCGGTTTTGTTTAAATCTTCTCTAATTTTAAATTCTAAAAGCGCAACATCAATTACGTTTTCCCGTTTAGAAACTCCAACCGTTTCAATAAAATTTTTAATAGAATTTGGAGTATAACCTCTTCTTCTTAAACCAGATATTGTTGGCATTCTCGGATCATCCCAGCCAGCAACAACTCCGTTTTCAACCAAGGTCAACAACTTACGTTTGCTCATTATTGTGTAACTCAAATTTAAACGAGAAAACTCACGTTGTTTTGGCTGTAATGGATATGTTTCGTTACTATAACTATAAACATTTTCTTTAAACCAATCATACAATTCTCTGTGAGGTTTAAATTCTAGTGAACATAAAGAATGTGATATTTGTTCAATGTAATCACTTTCTCCATGTGTCCAATCGTACATTGGATATATACACCAATCATTGCCTGTCCTATGATGTTTTTTGAACATAATTCTGTACATCAAAGGGTCACGTAATAACATATTTGGACTTGACATATCAATTTTTGCTCGCAATGTGTGATCTCCTTCTTTAAACCCTCCCTCTTTCATTCCTTGAAACAAATCCAAGTTTTCTTCTACAGAACGAGTTCTAAACGGACTATTTGTTCCAACTTCAGTTGGTGTGCCTTTTTGCACACGCATATCTTCAGAGGATTGGCTATCAACATAAGCTTTTCCGTCTTTTATCAATAAGATAGCCCAATCATATAATTGTTGAAAATAATTAGAAGAATACAATTCATTTGCCCACTTATAACCCAACCATGAAATATCTTCTTTAATTGCATCTACATATTCTTGCTCTTCTTTTGCTGGATTTGTATCGTCAAAACGTAGATTAACAGGTGCATTGTATTTTTCTCCCAAGCCAAAACTAATACCTATTGCTTTGGTGTGACCAATATGCAAATACCCATTTGGTTCTGGTGGAAAACGAAAGCGCAAATTTTCTTTTGGCATTCCGTTTGCTAAATCCTCTTCAATAATTTGCTCTAAAAAGTTAAGCGGTAATTTTTCTTCTGACATATTCTCTTAAAGATTGAAGCTGCAAAATTAAGCAAAATAGTTGAGGTTGGTTCTATTAAAAAAGAAACCCTTTCATATATTATGAAAGGGTTTCTTATAGAGAATAATTGTTTAATGCTTATCTGTTCCGTCTGGTAAAACAGTAGGTAACTTATAACTTATGTTGGTAAAAATAGCCCAAGCTTTAACATCATCTTATTGCACTTTTGCACGTGTATTTAATGTCCATTCGTTTCGAATGTTTGTTAATCGATTTTCATTTGCGCCCAACATCGAAGAAAGTACACAAAAATTATATTTCGTTACTTGACAAGAAAAATCACAAGTAACATCAGAATTTGTAAACCAAGCGCTAGCTAGAGAACTTGCTGGAGGGTTTTAAAAAATGCCGCCACGAGCAGTGTTCATGGCTTCACTTATTTTAGAATTGGCTTGACTACTAAATATTGCAGGATATGAAACTTCGTATCCGTTATATGAAATAAATGTCTAAACAGATTTAATTGAATCATCAAAAACACCTGCATAACCATTTGAATGCCAGATACTATTTACAGAATCTTCACAATGTTATATACATTATATCCGCTTGGAGGAATAAAAGCATCTCTTTCTGTTGTTGTTTCCCATAAAAAAATAAAAGACATCACCATTTTTAGTTATCATATCTTAAATTTTCCTTAACTTTTTATACTTTTGTTATATGGGAATTATTCAAGTAAACAATATCAAAATTTATGCCTTTCATGGTTGTTTAGAAGAAGAAGCAAAAATAGGTTCTGAATACCGAATTGACATTAAGATTAAAGCAAATTTACAAAAATCTTCAAAAACAGACGAATTAAATGACACGGTAGATTATGTTCATTTAAATTTAATTGTTAAAGAAGAAATGGCAACACGATCTAAATTATTAGAACATGTGGCTCAAAGAATTATCAATAGAGTTTTTAGCGAGCTTAAAATGGTTAAAACAACAACAATTAGTGTTGCAAAAATTAATCCACCAATTGGAGGTAATGTAGAAGATGTAAAAATTATTCTAACCAAAAAAAGGAAAGCATAAAAAAATCTTGCCTAAATAGGAATTTTACGTAAATTTGCCAACTCAAAAGGTGTCGTGGCCGAGTGGCTAGGCAGTGGTCTGCAACACCATCTACAGCGGTTCGAATCCGCTCGACACCTCAAAAAAACGCATTGAAAATCAATGCGTTTTTTGTTTTATTTAACAAAAAATCCCTGTTTTTTCTGCATCTTTGTTTTAATGAAAATCTATCCAATAGAAACAGGTAATTTTAAGTTAGATGGTGGTGCTATGTTTGGTGTTGTCCCAAAATCAATTTGGCAAAGAACAAATCCAGCAGATGCAAACAACTTAATTTCTATGACCATGCGCTGTATGTTGATAGAAGACGGTGAAAGGTTAACGCTAGTTGATACAGGCTTAGGAGCAAAACAATCAGAAAAGTTTTTTGGATATTATTACCTGTATGGAGATTTTTCTTTGGATACTTCTTTAGCTCAATTAGGGTTTCATAGAGATGATATTACTGACGTTTTTTTAACACATTTACATTTTGATCATTGTGGTGGTGTTATCCAAAGGAATAAAGAAAAAACGGGATACATACCTGCTTTTAAAAACGCCAAAGTTTGGAGCAATGAAAGCCATTGGAAATGGGCAACAATTCCGAATCCGCGAGAAAAAGCATCTTTTTTAACAGAAAATATTCATCCCATAAAAGAAAACGGACAGTTAAATTTTATAAAGAACGGCATTAAAGATGTTGGTTTTGATATTTTGTATATGGATGGTCATACAGAAAAACAAATGCTTCCGAAAATAGAATATAAGGGAAAGACTGTCGTTTTTATGGCAGATTTATTACCAACAACTGGTCATGTTCCGTTGCCATATGTTATGGGTTATGATACAAGACCTTTGTTAACCATTAAAGAAAAAGAACAGTTTTTAAATGAAGCAGCAACTAACGAATATTTTTTATTCCTAGAACATGATGCTTTTACAGAACTATGTACTTTAAAACACACGGAAAAAGGAATACGATTAAAAGAAACATTTAAGTTTGCAGATATATTTAATTAATAAAAATGAATAAGTATGAGATTTTTTAAACTACTTTATGTAATAAGTGTTATTGCTATCGCTTTAATAGGATGTAAATCAGTAAATACAATTGTGGTTCCAACCGGAACAAATAATATTGTTGTTCTATCAGCAAAAAAAGCACCGCTTACAAAAATTCAAAAAGAAACTTGGGGTCAAGCAGATTTAGCGACAGACACAATTCCTGGAATGAGTATAAATAAAGCATACGTATTTTTAAAAGGTAAAAAAGGAATTGAAGTTGTTGTTGGAGTTGTAGATTCTGGAATAGATTTAAAACACGAAGATTTAAGTGCAGTTGCTTGGGTAAACAAAAAAGAAATCCCGAACAATGGAAAAGACGATGACAATAATGGATATGTAGATGATATTAACGGTTGGAATTTTTTAGGGCCAATCTATAAAGAAAATGCAGAGATAGAGCGAATTCTTAAAAACCCAAAATTAGTAGATGATGCTACGTATAAAATCATCAAAGATGCTCAAGATAATAAAACTAAAGAAGCAACAACAAACAAGTTTAGATTTAATCAGATGCTGCAAGCGGTTCAGTTTGCAGATAAAACACTTGCAGATCATTTAAAAAAGGAAGAGTACACTAAAGAAGAAATAGCGACGATAAAATCAGAAGATACAGCTGTAATGCAAAGTGTAAATATTGCAAACCAAATGTATGGTTTTGGATTAAGTTCGTTAAGTCAAGCAATCACAGAAATTAAAAAAGAAATCAAAAAAGCAGATGATTTAATTAGTGGAGACAATTTAAAAACCGATTATAGAAAAACGTTAGGAGATAATGCACAAGATTTTTCAACAAAATATTATGGTGATAATAACACAAATCCAACAACAAAAGACGAGGCCCATGGAACACATGTTTCGGGCATTATAGGAGCAGTAAGAAATAATGGAATTGGAATGAACGGCGTTGCAAACCATGTAAAAATAATGGCCGTAAGAACTGTTCCAGATGGAGATGAGTATGATAAAGATGTTGCGTTGGCAATTCGTTACGCTGTAGACAATGGCGCAAAAGTAATTAATACAAGTTTCGGAAAATCATATTCGCCAAACAAAGAATGGGTTTACGATGCAATAAAATATGCAGCAGAAAAAGATGTATTAATTGTAAATGCAGCAGGAAACGACGCAAAAGACATTGATGTAGAAAGAACGTACCCGAATGATTCAAAAGATTTAAAAACAGAGTTTGCGGATAATGTAATTACGATCGGAGCAATGAGTTCTGATTATAACGAGAATTTACCAGCGGATTTCTCTAACTACGGAAAAATTAATGTAGATATTTTTGCTCCTGGAGTTCAAATTTATTCAACAATTCCAGAAAATGAATACGAATATTTTAGCGGAACATCAATGGCAGCACCATCAACTGTTGGAGTTGCGGCATTAATTCGTTCGTATTACCCTAAATTATCTGCAAAACAGGTAAAACATATTATAATGAATTCAGGAACTAAAATAGATTTAGAAGTTATAAAACCAGGATCATTTTCTGAAGAAAATCCAAAAGGAGTAAAAGTTCTTTTTTCAGAATTATCAGTAACCGGAAGAATCGTGAATGCATACAATGCTTTAAAAATGGCAGACAGAATGGTTAACGGTAAATAAAACATACACAACGAATTAGCATATAAAAAAAAAGAGCTTTAAATTTACAGAAGCTCGTTTTAAAAAAGAGACCACAAACTTAACTAAAATTAATACTATTATGAAAAAAGGTTTATTTGTTGCGCTATCATTATCTCTAATGATTTGTAGTGCACAAAACTCAAAAAATTCAATTGCATCTTCAAATGGCTACTGGCAACAACATGTTAATTATACAATGGATGTTGATGTTGACGTAGAAAAGTTTCAATATAGCGGAACACAAAAATTAATCTACACAAACAATTCGCCAGACGATTTAAATAATGTGTATTATCACTTGTACTACAATGCATTTCAACCAGGAAGCGAAATGGATGCTCGTTTGCAAAGCATCTCGGATCCAGACGGAAGAATGGTAATCAACGAAGGAACTCGTGAAAAACCTATTTATAAGAGCAGAATTGCTATGTTAAAATCCAATGAAATAGGCTATTTAAAAATTAAGTCTTTAAAACAAAATGGGAAAGAAGTAAAGTTTGAAGTTGCAGGAACAATTTTAGAAGTTACGTTGAATGAACCAATCAAAGCAGGATCTAAAGTTACTTTTGATATGGAATTTAATGGACAATTACCTGTTCATATTCGTAGAGCAGGAAGAAATAGTGGAGATGATATTGCGATGTCTATGGCGCAATGGTATCCTAAAATGGCAGAATATGATTTTGAAGGTTGGCAAGCACATCCTTACATTGCAAGAGAGTTTATTGGTGTTTGGGGCAGTTTTGATGTTACCATTCATATTGATAAAAATTATACAATTGGAGGGACAGGAAACTTGCAAAATCCACAAGAAATAGGTCATGGTTACGAAGACAAGTCTAAACCATTAAACATACAAGAAGGCTCTAAATTAGCGTGGCATTTTACAGCAGAAAGAGTACATGATTTTACTTGGGCAGCAGATGATGAATATGTGCACGATATTTATAAAATGGAAAATGGTCCAGATTTACACTTTTTCTATAAAGACAGAGAAGAAAATAAAGAAAATTGGACAAAAAATCAAGCTTTGACGGCTAAAGCAATGGAGTTTTTTAGCGAAAACGTTGGTCCATATCCTTGGAAACAATACTCAGTTATACAAGCTGGTGACGGTGGTATGGAATATGCAATGGCAACATTTGTTGCAGGCGGAGGAAAAAGAAGCAATATTGGAACGATTATTCATGAGTTAGGACACACTTGGTTCCAACAGATTTTAGCAAATAACGAAAGCAAACATCCTTGGATGGATGAAGGTTTTACATCTTATATTTCTGATTTAGCATCAAATAAGATTTTAAAAGGAGGAGACGGAAGACCAACAGGAGGAAGAAGTTATGGCGGATATTTTTATGTAGTAAAAGAAGGTATTGAAGAAGCATTAGTAACACACTCTGATAGATTTGAGGTAAACACAGCATATAGTGTTGCTAGTTATACAAAAGGAAGCATGTTTTTAGCTCAGTTGAATTATATCATTGGAGAAGATAATGTAAAGAAAACCTTAAAAAAATACTACAACGATTTTAGTTTTAAACACCCAACACCAAACGATATTAAAAGAACAGCAGAAAAAGTTTCTGGACTACAATTAGATTGGTACTTAAACGAATGGGCAGAAACTACAAATACAATTGATTACGGTATTCAAAGTGTAGAAGGTAAAAAGATTACCTTACAACGTGTTGGAAAAATGCCAATGCCAATTGATGTTACGGTTACTTATGCAGATGGAACAACAGAAGATTTTAATATTCCGTTAAGAATGATGAGAGGAAATAAACCAACAAATGCAACTGTTATTGATGACTGGACTTGGTCTCATCCATCGTATTCTTTTTCTGTAACAAAAGACATTAAAAAAGTAGAGATAGACAGCTCTCAATTAATGGCTGATATAGACAGAAAAAACAATGTTTACGAAGCGTTAAATAAGAAAATGAAAAACTAAGAATAATTTTAGTGTATAAAAAAGCGAGGTTTTTACCTCGCTTTTTTATTTATCTGTTTGCTCTATAAAGTTGTCTAAATTTAATTTTTCTTTTGGTATAAACCCTTTGAGTATTAAACCAACACCAAAAATAATTAGCATAATACCCATGGTTTTTTTAATCTTGTAAACCACATTTGCAGTAAGTTTTGTCTTTAATTTTTTGGCTAAGAAAATTTTTCCTAAATCAGTAATAAAATAACTGATAATAATGGTGGTAAAGTACCAAAAAATATGATTTGGATTCATATCTAATGTTGGTCCAATAACAACAATTAAACCGAGCCAAAAACCTAAAACACCAATATTAATAAAGTTTAAAAAGAATCCTTTTAATAGTAACTTTAAGTAATTATTACTAACAGGAATTACTATGATTGGGGTATTTTCAGTGTCTCTTTTGTTCGATTTATCAAAGTAGGTAATCAATCCATAGATTACTAAAATTAACCCGCCAATAAAAAACAATCGAGGATCGTCTTTAATTCTTTCTAATAAATGTCTACTTCCTAAATAAGCAATAACTATAAATGCAGCGTCTCCTAAAATTACACCAACATTAAATGTTATTGCGGCTCTAGCGCCTTTTAAAATACTTGTTTGTATCAACATAAAAAATACAGGTCCAATCATAAAAGAAAGAAAGAAGCCAAAAAGTATTGCATTTTTTATATCGTAGAAATCCATTTTTTAAAGATACAATTTGTTATTAAACATCATCAAAATTGATAGAGATTTTTGCCGTTGTTGGATGTGCTTGACACGCCAAAATTAAACCTTCTTCAACTTCGCTATCGGTTAAAATACTATTTTTAGTCATTATTGCTTTTCCTTCTGTAACCCTACACAAACAACTACTACAAACTCCGCCTTGACAAGAATATGGCGCATCTAAATTATTACGTAAAGAAGCCGCTAAAATATCGTCAGTTTTTTCCATGATAAAGGTTGTTTCTTCATCATCTAACAACACAGTAATTTCTGATTTTCCATCAGGAATATAGATGTTGTTTTCTTCATCAGAAGTTGAAAATAATTCAAAAAAGATATTTTCTTTCTCAAAGTTGTTTTCTTGTAGTGTTTCAGAAACTATGTTAATCATTTCTTCTGGGCCGCATAAAAAAGCCGCATCAAAAACAGTGTTTTTATACTTGTTTTTGATGAAATAATTTGTATTTCCTTTATCGATTCTTCCAAAAATATTGTCGCCACTTAGTGTTTTACTAAATACAGAATGTAGGTTAAATTGTGTTTTGTGCTTTTCAGAAAGTACTTCTAATTCGTTTTTAAAAATGGTGCTTTCGGCAGATTTATTTCCGTAAATCAATGTAAAAGTAGATGAATTTTCAGTTTCTAAAACTGATTTTATCATTGCCAACACTGGTGTAATTCCACTTCCGGCAGCAAACGAAATATAATTTTTATTCGCTGTTGGGTTTAGCAAGAATTTTCCTTCTGGTTCTGCAACTTCTAAGACATCACCTTCTTTTAATTTTGTAGTAGCAAAAACAGAAAATAATCCTTTTTCTACTGCTTTTATAGCAACTTTTAATTCGTTACTTTTTGGCGATGCACAAATAGAATATGCTCTTCGAACTTCTTTTTCGTTTACTATTTTTTTGACGGTAATATATTGTCCGGCAACAAAAGAAAAAGACTCTTTTAATGCTGCAGGAACTTCAAAAAGTACAGAAACCGCATCTTGTGTTTCTTTGATGATTTTTTGTACTGTTAATTTATGAAATGTTGACATGTATAAATTTTAAGATTACAAAAATAACAAACAAAAGACGAATTACTTGTTAGAGTTTCTATAAATTAATACCTAAGAATTTTATACATAATAAAATTATGTATATATTTGTTACGAGTCGCACAGACAATTAGTTTCATAAATTTTATGTGTTTAGATTCAATAAATAATCAAAATACACGATTACACATTAATATGGGAAATCAAAAATTATTTAAAGGTTCTTTACAGACAATTATTTTAAAGTTGTTGGCTCAAAATGATAAAATGTACGGGTATGAAATTACTCAAAAAGTAAAGGAACTAACTAAAGGAGAGCTAAAAATTACGGAAGGCGCTTTATACCCAGCTTTGCATAAATTAGAAGCCGATGGTTTGTTAGATGTTGAGGTTGCAAAAGTTGGAAATCGTTTACGAAAATATTATAAACTAACCGAACACGGAACCAAAGAAACTGCTAATAAATTGGTAGAAATGCAAGAGTTTTTAAAAACCATGCAACAGTTGGTAAATCCTAAATTTAGTTTAGAATAATTGATGACTATGGAATTAACAATAACACAAACACAAGAAATAGAAAACTACATTAAGGATAAAGATGTAGATTATATAGATTTAAAAATAGAGCTTTTAGATCATATCATTTCTGATGTAGAACACTTAATAAACAAAGGTTTTTCTTTTGAAAATGCTTTTGAATCAACAAAACAAAAATGGAATAAACACTTTAGAAGTTCTTCGAGTTTGTATTTAGGATTTCAATATTCTGCTTCAAAAATTGTACTAAAAAAAGCTGTGAAAGAGTTTAGACCATTTTACTTACTATACACCTTGTCTTATTTTTTACCATTTATCATTTTTACAAAGATATCGGTAGAATTTAACGAGAATACCATGTTTGCTGTAAACACCTTTTTTAGAATTACAACCTTGTTGGCTTTATTATATGTAGTTTTTATCATTTTTAAAGTGATATTTTCTAAAGTAAAAACAACGTATCGATTTATTTTAAAAACCCAATATTTAGGGATTTCACTTTTAATTATTGCTCAGTTTGTCTCAAATTACTTTGATACATCGGGTCAAATTAATGGAATTTTTGTTGGCTTTTCTTTTGCAGGCCTGGCAATAACATACACTTGTCATCATTTTTATAAAAAGCATTTTTTAGAAATTGCAAAAAACAAACAAAGATTGAGTTCATGAAATTAAAAACATATAAAGCAAATGTAATTTTATAAGCTATGGAATTAACAACAAAACAAATACAAGAAATAGACAACCGTTTAAAAAAAGACGGTGTTAAATATTGGGATATCAGAATAGAAATGTTAGATCATGTAGTTACTGACATTGAAGAAAATTCTAGAACAGAAGATTTTAAAATGGAACTTACAAATTCTTTAATGAGAGCTGGTTGGTTAGGGGAATTAGTTAAAGTAAATGCAGAAGGTTGGCAAAACACAAATAAAAAATATAGAAAAGAGTACCATAAAGAATTTATTAATTTTTTTAAAAACTCAAAAAACATCTTTATTTTATTAATCTTTATAAGTTTTCTTTATTTTGCTTCAGAATATTTAACACTTAAATTATTTAAAAAATTAAATTTTATTCTACTTATCATATCTGCTATTCCTTTCTTTTTTTTAGCAATAAAACAACTTTTTAAAAAATATGGGAAATCTGTAAATTTAGATTACGGAACATTTTATTTTTCCTTTGCGCTTTTAATGATAAACCTTCCTCTACAACTTTTAAAATATACTTCTGAAACAAATCAAAAAATATTATTATTAATTTTTATTCCGATTTATTTTATAGCTACATATTCAGGTTACCGAATTTATAAAAAAGCAATTTCTAAAGTAGAGAAAATGCGTAAACAATTGCTGTCATGAAATTAACAGAAAACCACATACAAGAACTCTACAAATTTACACGTCAACATTTTGTGTATCATTATGATGTACAAACCGAATTAGTAGATCATTTAGCAAATGATATTGAACAAACTTGGGAGGGAAATCCAAAACTATCATTTGAACAAGCAAGAGATAGTTCATTTAAAAAGTTTGGTGTTTTTGGCTTTATGGAAGTTTTAGAACAGAAACAAAATGCTCTAGGGAAAAGATATTGGAAAACCATTTTTAGGTTTGCAAAAGACTGGTTTCAATTGCCAAAAATTATAGTAACAATAGGTATTTATGTTTCTCTTTTTCAGTTGTTCAGATCAAACGTTTCTGAATTTGTGTTTGTTGGTATTACTTTATGTTATTTTCTTTTCGGAATTGTAAAAATAATTCAGTTAAAATCAACCTTTAATAAACGAAAAAAAAGACTAGGAAAAACCTGGATGTTAGAATCTATAATTTTTGGACAAGGGGCTGGAATTGCAGCAATATTTCCATTATACACGTTTCAAATTTTTATTCAAACAAGTAATTTAACGAACGTAACTGTAATTTGGGCTTTATTCCTTGCACTTTTTTACACTTCAATTTTTATTTTTGGATATATTTCTTTGTTTGTAATACCAAAAAAAGCCGAAGAATTATTAGCAGAAACATATCCAGAATATACAATGGTTTAGTTTTTTTGTAACAAAAACCATATTTTAGACACTTATAATTATCAAACAATTAACCAAGTACTATGTTTACACGATTTTTAAAATTAGAATGGAAACAATATTTCCGTTCATCCTATTGGCAAAAAGGAATTGCCTTAAAAATTATTATGGGCTTTTTTGCCTTATACATGATGGTTTCTTTTCTTGCATTAGGAATCGGTAGTTTCTTTCTTATTAAAGAAATACAACCAGATTCAGATCCGTTACAAGTAGTAAATTCATTTTTGCTTTTTGCAATTATTGGCGATTTAATTATTCGGTATTTAATGCAAAAATTACCAGTAATGAACGTTAAACCATTATTAGTTCTTCCTATAAAAAAGAAGAAGCTGGTGCATTATGTATTAGGAAAATCGATGGTTTCCGCATTCAATATTTTCTCGCTATTCTTTTATATTCCGTTTTCAATTGTATTAATAACGCAAGATTATAACGCATCTGGAGTTTTAGGATGGTTATTTACGATGATTTTAGTAACACAATCTGCAAACTTTTTAAACTTTATTATCAATAAAAATAATGTTGCTTTTTGGACGTTAGCAGTTGTTTTAATTTGTACAATAGCGCTACAATATTTTAATATTTACGATATAACAATTCATAGTCAGTCAATTTTTAACGGAATTTATGCAAGCCCAATATACGTGCTTATTCCTTTTGCTTTATTAGTTGTTTTATACAGGATCAATCAAAAAATATTAAGACAACAATTGTATTTAGATGGTGCTATAAAAGTTAACGTTAAAGAAGCAAATACAGCAGATTTGTCTTGGGCAAATAGATTTGGAGAAATGGCGCCGTTTATTAAAAATGAAATCAGATTAATTTGGAGAAACAAAAGAACAAAAACGGTTTTCTTAATGTCTTTTGCTTTTGTTTTATACGGATTAATCTTTTTTACAAGTTCAACCTATGAAAAAATGCCAGGATTTTTAATTTTTGCATCGTTATTTGTTACTGGTGGATTTGTTTTAAACTACGGTCAATTTATTCCAGCTTGGGAAAGTGCTTATTACAAAATGCTAATGACTCAGAATTTAAGCTACCGCAAATATTTAGAATCTAAATGGTTTTTAATGAGCATTATGACGACGGTATTATTCATTTTAGCAACACCCTATATTTATTTCGGTGTAGATAAATATTTAATGATTGCAGCCGGAGCAATTTTTAATATCGGATTTAACACTTTAGTATTATTATATGCAGGCTCATTTAACAGAAAACAAATAGACTTAAATGCCAGCGGATTTGGAAACACCCAAGGAACAAGTGCAAAACAATTTATTGTGATTATTCCTGTAATGTTAGTTCCTGTTGGATTATTTTATGCATTTAGTTTACCATTCGGATTTAATGCAGGAATTGTTGCGATTGCAGGATTCGGAATTTTAGGATTAGTAACAAAAAATTATTTTATGAATTTGATTGCCAAAAAGTATATTAAAGAAAAATATGCTGCAATTCACGCATTCGATCAAAAAGCATAATCAACACAAATAAAGACACACAATAGTTATGATACATTCAAAAAACATCACAAAAAAATACGGTACAGATCAAGTATTAAATATAGAAGAATTAGAAATTCCGAAAGGACAAAGTTTTGGGTTGGTTGGAAATAACGGAGCGGGAAAAACAACGTTTTTTAATATTCTGTTAGATTTAATTAGACCCACAACCGGAGAAATTACAAATCATGATGTAATTGTAAATAAAAGCGAAGCATGGAAAACCTTTACAGGTTCTTTTATAGATGAAACTTTTTTAATTGGGTATTTAACACCAGAAGAATATTTTGATTTTATTGGAGATTTACGCGGAATGAACAAAGCAGATATTCAAAGTTTTTTAAGTCAGTTTGAAGAAATTTTTAATGGGGAAATTCTAGGAAAAAAGAAATACTTAAGAGATTTAAGTAAAGGGAATCAGAAAAAAGCAGGAATTGTGGCAGCACTTTTAGGAAATCCGCAAGTAATAATCTTAGATGAGCCTTTTGCAAATTTAGATCCAACAACACAAATCAGACTAAAAAAGAAGTTAAAAGAGTTAACAGAAAACAAAGAAGTTACTATTTTAGTGTCAAGCCACGATTTGAGTCATGTTACAGAAGTTTGCGAACGAATCGTTGTTTTAGAAAAAGGAAACGTAGTAAAAGACATTAAAACATCAACAGAAACATTAAAGGAATTAGAAAGCTATTTCGCAGTATAAATTCTTTCTTATTTTATTCTTATTTTTACAGCTTCTATTCACAATATTTTTACAGAAAATAGGTTAGTGAATAGAAGTTTTTTAATTGAATATGTTTAATCTATTTTATGAATAACAAAAACACAATAGTACTTTTTTTGATAGCCATAACGGCTTTTTTTTCTTGTAGCACAAAAAAAGATGCTTTTGTAAATAGAACATACAATTCAATTACGACCAAATACAATATTTTGTATAACGGAAATTTAGCTTTTCAAGAAGGATTAGACCAAATTAACGAACAACATAAAGATAATTTCTGGGAACAACTTTTTATAGAACCAATTACATTTGAAGAAATACCAGCTTCAGTTGCTTCTTTTGGTGGAAATCCAGGATTTTCAGATTTCAACAAAAAAGAAGATAAACCACTTACAACATTTGATAAAGCTGAAGAAAAAGCAGTAAAAGCAATTCAAATGCATTCAATGAATATTGGCGGAAGAGAACGCAATAGTCAAATTGATGATGCATATTTATTACTGGGAAAATCTAGATATTATACACAACGATTTATTCCGGCAATAGAGGCTTTTAATTATGTGATTACTAATTATCCGTATGCAGATTTAATTGATGAAACCAGAATTTGGAGAGCAAAAACAAACATCAGGTTAGACAATGATAAATTGGCAATTGAATCTTTAAAAATTGTTTTAAAAAGCGAAAACTTAGCCCCAAGAATTAAAGAAGAAGCGCATACAGCAATGGCGATGGCTTATATTAAAAATGATAGCATTCAAAGTGCAATTATGCAATTAACGCTGGCAACAAACACACAAGAAAATGTGGAGCAAACTGCTAGAAATATGTTTGTTTTGGGGCAAATTTATAGTTCAGAAAATAAAAAAGATTCTGCTGTAGTTGTTTTTCAGAAGCTAATCAACTTTAAAAAAGCACCATATAAATTTAAAATATTTGCCAATATCGATTTGGCAAAAGCGACCACAAAAGATTCTTTAGTTTCTAGCTTAATCACAAGATTTAAGGGATTAATAGAAGAAAGAGAGAATAGAAAATATTTAGACGCGCTGTATTATCAAAAAGGGTTGTTAGAAGAAAAAAGAGATAGTTTACATATTGCATTGCGAGATTTTAAATCCTCTTTAAGAATTCCTGACGGAGATAAGGTTCAAAAAACATATACTTATGAAAAATTAGGAAATATTGCTTTCGACTATTCTTTGTTTGTACAAGCTAGCTCTTATTATGATAGTGTACTTCAGATTTCAAGAAACAGTACAGATAAACGGATTCGACAAATTAGAAGAAAGCACAAAAATTTGGCTGCTTTAACAACGTTTGAAACAACATTAAAAACAAGCGATAGTGTTTTAAAGTTGACAAACTTATCTAAGTTAGAGCAAATTACTTTTTTTAAAGATCAGATAGAATCTCTTAAAAAAGCGGATGAGAAAGCGGCAAAAGAACAATTAAAAAACATTTCTTTTGGGAGTTCATTTAATGGTGGTTCTTCAATAAAATCAACCAATAAAGGCAAATGGTATTTTTACAATTCAAAATCGTTGAATTTTGGTAAAAGCGAATTTGAAAAAGTTTGGGGAAATAGACCTTTAGAAGATAATTGGAGAGTTTCTGACAAACAACAACAACAACAACAAGTAAAAACAGGAATAGATTCTACCTCAACAAAAACAAAAATTTCGTTATCAAAATATAGTTTAAACACGTATTTAGATGCTTTACCTAAAACAAAATCAGAGATAGATTCTTTAAGCTATCATAGAAACGAAGCGTTATATCAAACCGGAATTATTTATAAAGTGCAATTTAAAAATACAGATTTAGCAATTTTTAGATTAGAAAGAGTACTGAAAGAAAAACCAGACAAAACGCTATTATTACCTACAAAATATCATTTGTATCAATTGTATTCAGAACTAAAAAGCAGCAAAGCAGATGAATATAAAGCGCAGATTATTGAGGAATATCCAACATCTAGATATGCTGAAATATTGTTAAATAACCCAAAAAAACAAGGCGAAAAAAAGATAAGCCAAACAGAAGCAATTTATAAAGAATTGTATTACATATACAAAGACAATCAATTCTCTGATGTGGTGTCACAAATCATAGAATTAGCGCCAGAAATTAAAGATTCAAATTTAATTGCTAAATTTGAACTTCTTAAGGCTATTGCTATTGGTAAATATCAAACAAAAGAGGCATATAAAAAAGCGCTTGAATATGTATTGTTTAATCACGGAAATACCATAGAAGGGCAAAGAGCAAAAGAGATCATAAAACAGTTAAATTAAAACATTCTCAAAATGTTTATAAAAGAAAATAATAAGAAGAAACCAAACGCAATGGAAAGAAATGTCTTAGCCAAAAATACTAAAATTGTTGGAGATTTAAGTTCTGAAGGAGATTTTAGAATTGATGGAATTTTAGAAGGAACTCTAGAAACAAAAGGAAGAGTAATTATTGGACTAGAAGGATCGGTTCAAGGAAAAATATTGTGTGATAATGCAGACATAGAAGGTAAATTTTCTGGCGAATTAAAAGTAAATAAAATGCTAACCATAAAAGCATCAGCGTCTATTACTGGAGAAGTGATTTTAGGTAAATTATCTGTAGAACCAGGAGCAACTTTTAACGGATCTTGCACCATGAAAGGAGCATTAAAAGAACTACACGCAAATGAACAAAAATCAACTTCCGCAGAAAAAACCGCTTAATAAGTTTATTAGACTTACAGGAGTTGGATTGCAAATGGGAATCACTATTTATGTTGCCGCTTATTTCGGTAAAAAAATAGATGCACATTATCAATTCGAAAAAAAATACTTCACCTTTTTATTTATTATTATTGGATTTGTAGGCTCTTTAGTAAGCCTTTTGATGCAATTGAAAAAAATTAATGAAAAAGATTCTTAATTTTAAAAGTCTAATTTTGGGCTTTGTGTCTAAAATATCCATTTATTTGGCACTTGTTTTTGCAATTCATTTAACTATTTTACTTGTTTTAAAAAAACCTCTTTTTGAGAATCAAATACTTTTAGCATACGTTGTTAATTTATTGTTGGCTTTGCTCATCTTTATCGCGTTATTGTTTTTCAGAAAAAAAGCGAATGATTATTTAGGCTATGTTTTTATGTATGGAAGCTTGTTTAAATTCACTATCTTTTTTATCTTTTTCTATCCGAATTACAATAAAATTTCTGGGAACCTAAAGCAAGAGTTTTTAAGTTTTTTTATACCATATTTGGTGTGTTTAATTATAGAAATTAAATGGCTAATTAACCTTTTAAATTCTCCTGAAAAAAAAGATTAAAAAAAGCATCATTTTTCTCACAAAAATAAAACTGTAAATAATTTTTATTATTAACAGAAAAACCTACCTTTGCACCGATTTTAAAGGCACTATTATCCGAGTGATATGAGAAGAAAATTTTCAATAAAAAAGATTACGTTTTTACTGTTTTTAGTTTCGTTTGTTTCTGTGGCTCAACATGGTGAGAATGCAGATGCAGAAAACGCGCCTAAAGTAGAAAAGGACTTAAAAACCTCTATTAAAGAATACATCAATCATCACATATTAGATTCTTATGATTTTGGGTTGTTTTCTTACACTAATAATCATCATGAAAAAGTCCATATAGGATCTCCTCTACCAGTTATTTTATGGGATAATGGTTTAAAAGTGTTTATGTCTTCTAAATTTCATTACGGAGAAACGCTAGCTGAAGTTGATGGAAGTTACTACAAATTATATCACAATAAAATATACAAAACGGATGCTGAAGGAACCATCAGTTACGATGCAGAACATCATCCAGCAAATGTAATGCCGTTAGATTTCTCTATCACTAAAAATGTGGTGATGATTTTTGTTGTGTTTTTAATCATGTTTTTCATGTTTAAAAGAATGGCAAAAGGATATCAAAAAAACAACGGAATGCCAAAAGGAATGGGTAGGTTATTAGAACCTATTGTTATATACATTCGTGATGATATTGCTAAACCAAATATTGGAGAGAAGAACTATAAAAGATACATGAGTTATTTGTTAACGATCTTTTTCTTTGTGTGGATCGTAAATCTATTTGGATTAACGCCAATAGGTGTTAATATTACAAATAACATTGCTGTAACTTTTTGTTTGGCAATAATCACCTTTGTTATTACAACACTTACAGCAAAAAAAGACTATTGGAAACATATCTTCTGGATGCCAGGAGTACCTGTTCCAATGAAAATAATATTAGCTCCTATTGAGTTATTAGGAACAATTATCAAACCATTCTCATTAATGATTCGGCTATATGCAAATATTACTGCAGGGCATATTGTATTAATGAGTATAATTGGCATGATGTTTATTTTTAACAACTGGTTGGGAAGTTCACTTTCGTTTTTATTAGCATTTGTATTAGGTATTTTAGAGTTGTTAGTTGCAGCTTTACAAGCCTATATTTTCACAATGCTTTCTGCACTCTATTTTGGATCTGCAGTGGAAGAGCACGACGATCATCACTAGAAGTTAATTTTTTAAGTTGAATGTTTAATTTTAAAATAAATATATTATGGTAATTCCAAACATCGTAGGTGCAGGATTAGTAGTTATTGGAGCTGGTATTGGTATCGGTCAAATTGGTGGTAAAGCAATGGAGGCTATTGCTCGTCAACCAGAAGCGACAGGCAAGATTCAGACTGCAATGCTTATCGCTGCAGCCTTAATTGAAGGTATTGGATTTGCTGCGTTATTCGCAGTAAGCTAAAACTAAAAAAACAGCTATAACGGTTGGTTATAGCTGTTTTTAAATAATTAAACAAAAAATAATAAGATATATTATGGATAAGTTATTAAGTGAATTTTCTGTAGGATTGTTCTTTTGGCAATTAATTTTATTTGTCGGATTAGTTCTTTTATTAAAAAAGTTTGCATGGAAACCTATTTTAAATGCTGTAAATGAAAGAGAAGAAGGAATTAAAAAAGCCTTAGCATCTGCCGAAGAAGCTAAAAAAGAGATGCAAAACTTAACGGCAGATAATAAGTTGCTAGTTAAACAAGCAAGAGCAGAAAGAGATGCAATGTTAAAAGAAGCTCGTGAAATTAGAGAAAAAATGATTTCAGAAGCAAAAGAAGACGCAAAAGAACAAACAGCTAAAACGATAGAAAACGCAATAGTTGCAATAGAGCAAGAAAAACAAGCAGCTTTAGCGCATTTGAAAAAAGAAGTAGGCGATCTATCAATGATTATTGCACAAGCAATACTTAAGAAAGAATTATCTTCTCAAGAAGATCAAATTAAATTGGTAGAAGGAATGCTTAAAGACGTTACCTTAAACTAATATTTTATGAAAGGGACAAAAGCAGCATTACGTTACGCAAAAGCGATATTAAACTTAGCTAAAGACTCAGGATTAGAAAAAGAAGTTAATACAGACATGGGTTTTATTAGTGGGACAATTTCTGGTAGTGAAGACTTACAAAGAATGTTGAAAAGTCCAGTAATTAAAGCCGCAGAAAAAAGTAAAGCTTTAAACGCTCTTTTTGCAGGGAAAGTAAATGCAATTACGCTTGGGTTATTTAATCTTTTAGAAGAAAATAAGCGGACGGATATGTTACAACCAATCGCTCAACAATATACCATTGTATACGACTTCTTAAAGAGACTAGATACAGCTATAGTTACAACAGCTATTCCTTTAACAACTTCTTTAGAAGAGCAAATATTAAAGAAAGTGATTGAGCTTACAGGGAACAAAACGAGTATAGAAAATATTATAGATCCATCAATTATTGGAGGGTTTATACTACGTGTTGGAGATATGCAATATGATGCAAGTATTTCAAACAGTTTTAGGGAATTAAGAAAAGAATTTGACAATAGTCAGTATATACCAAAAATTTAATTATACATCAAATTAGAAAAGATGGCAACAATTAAACCCGCTGAAGTATCAGCAATATTAAAGCAACAATTAACAAATTTCGAAGCAAAAGCTTCGTTAAACGAAGTAGGTAGCGTATTACAAGTAGGTGACGGTATTGCTCGTGTTTATGGATTATCTAACGTTCAATACGGAGAATTAGTAGAATTCGAAAATGGATTAGAGGGAATCGTATTAAACCTAGAAGAAGACAATGTTGGAGTTGTACTACTAGGAACATCAACATCAGTTGTAGAAGGTTCTGTCGTTAAAAGAACAGAAAGAATTGCTTCTTTAAAAGCTGGAGAAGGCGTTGTTGGACGTGTAGTTGACACTTTAGGGAATCCTATTGATGGTAAAGGACCAATTGAAGGAAAAACATATGAAATGCCTTTGGAGCGTAGAGCGCCAGGAGTTATTTTTAGAGAACCCGTAACGGAACCATTACAAACAGGAATTAAAGCGATTGACGCAATGATTCCAGTTGGACGCGGACAACGTGAGTTAATCATTGGAGACCGTCAAACAGGAAAATCTACTGTCGCAATTGACACTATTTTAAATCAAAAAGAATTTTACGATGCTGGAGAACCAGTATATTGTATCTATGTGGCTATCGGTCAAAAAGCTTCTACGGTTGCAGGAATTGCAAATATGTTAGAAGAAAAAGGAGCGATGGCGTATACTACAATCGTAGCTGCAAATGCATCTGATCCTGCAGCAATGCAAGTATATGCACCGTTTGCTGGAGCTGCAATTGGAGAATATTTTAGAGATTCTGGAAGACCAGCTTTAATTATTTATGATGATTTATCTAAGCAAGCTGTTGCATACCGTGAAATTTCTTTATTATTAAGAAGACCACCAGGACGTGAGGCATATCCAGGGGATGTATTTTACTTACACTCAAGATTATTAGAACGTGCTGCAAAAGTGATCAATGATGATAAAATTGCAAGCGAAATGAACGATTTACCAGATTCTTTAAAAGGAATCGTAAAAGGCGGAGGTTCTTTAACAGCATTGCCAATTATTGAAACACAAGCAGGAGATGTTTCAGCATATATTCCAACAAACGTAATTTCGATTACTGATGGACAAATTTTCTTAGATGGAGATTTATTTAATTCTGGTGTTCGTCCAGCAATTAACGTAGGTATTTCTGTATCTCGTGTTGGTGGTAACGCTCAGATTAAATCAATGAAAAAAGTATCTGGTACATTAAAATTAGATCAAGCAGCGTATCGTGAATTAGAAGCGTTTGCAAAGTTTGGTTCTGATTTAGATGCAGCAACTATGAGAGTAATTTCTAAAGGACAACGTAATGTTGAAATTTTAAAGCAAGCACAAAACGACCCTTATTCTGTAGAAGATCAGGTAGCAATTATTTATGCAGGTTCTAAAAACCTATTAAGTAAGGTTCCTGTAAATAAAGTTAAGGAGTTTGAAAGCGATTATATTGCATATTTAAATGTAAAACACAGAGATACATTAGACACAATAAAAGCAGGTAAATTAACAGACGAAGTTATTGCTACGTTAGAAGATGCTGCAAAAGAGATTTCAAGCAAATATTAAGCTTAATTTAGTTGTCATTCCTACGAAAGCGGGAATTTCATCATTCAAATAAAAAAGAATGGCAAACTTAAAAGAAATACGTAATAGGATAACTTCGATTGGTTCTACCATGCAGATTACTAATGCCATGAAAATGGTATCTGCAGCTAAGTTGAAAAAAGCGCAAGATGCAATTACTGCAATGCGTCCATACGCATCTAAGTTAACCGAATTATTACAAAATTTAAGCGCTACTTTAGATAGTGATGTAGGGGGCGCATATTCTAATCAGAAAGAAGTTTCTAAAGCATTAATAGTTGTAATTACCTCTAATAGAGGTTTATGTGGTGGGTTTAATTCTTATGTAATTAAAGAAACACTTAAAACGATTGAGGAGAATTACAATAATTGTACTGTAGATTTACTTACAATTGGTAAAAAAGGACACGGAATTTTATCAAAAAAACACAATGTAATTGAAAACAACAATGCTATTTTTGATGATTTAACCTTTGATAATGTTGCAGTAATTGCTGAAAAATTAATGAATTTATTTGTTGATGGTAGTTATGATAAAATAGAAATTGTTTACAATAGATTTAAAAATGCAGCAACGCAAATTCCGACTGTAGAGCAATTTTTACCTATAAAACCTGTAGAAGGAGAAAGCGTAAATACAAATGTAGATTACATTTTTGAACCTTCTAAAGAAGAAATTGTTTTAGCGTTAATTCCGAAGTCATTAAAAACGCAATTATACAAATCTATAAGAGATAGTTTTGCTGCAGAACATGGCGCTCGTATGACAGCAATGCATAAAGCAACTGATAATGCTACAGAATTAAGGAACGACTTATTGTTAACATACAACAAAGCACGTCAAGCTGCAATTACAAATGAAATTTTAGAAATTGTTGGTGGAGCGGAAGCTCTTAAAAATTAGACGAAGCGAAAGCGTAGTCAAATTCAAGAAAAGCGGAAGCTCTTAAAAATTAGACGAAGCGAAAGCGTAGTCAAATTCAAGAAAAGCGGAAGCTCTTAAAAATTAGACGAAGCGAAAGCGTAGTCAAATTCAAGAAAAGCGGAAGCTCTTAAAAATTAACATACAATATTAAAAGAGCTTATCAAAAACGATAAGCTCTTTTTTTGTAAATTGGCATAACAATTGGATTATGATAAAAAAAGAACACATGAAATCAATAAAATTACTTGTTTTAATCTGTGTTGCGGTAAGTTTTTCGCAATGTAGTACTTTGAAATTAACAGAATCTGCACCATTTAATGTTACTGGAGCAACGTATCATCAATGGGTTGGTGGACAGCCAGGTGTTAGTGGAACCAATTTAATTATCGGTGTAGCAAATGATGCAAGCATTATTTTTAAAAAAATATATTTTCATAATCATGACGTAGATGCTAGAATTGAAGATAAAAATGGTAAAAAATATATTATTGCAAATATAAGTACATCAGCAAAAAGAATTCTTGTCACTAGAACAACAACTTATGTTAACGGAGGCATAGTTATGAACGACAAAAATAATAAACCAAAAATTAAAAGAGAAACAATTCCTTTTAATATAGAACCAAATGAAGCTGTAATTAAATATATGGTTGGTAAAAAAACATACTACTATAAAGTATCAAAAATTAAAAAGACAGACACAATTTACTATCCGTAAAAACAAAAAAATAATAATAAAAAGGCAACCAAAATGGTTGCCTTTTCTTTTTGGCACACAATTTGAGATTATGAGATTAAACTACTATAATGATAAAATGGATGCTTATGAAATCAGTAAAATTACTTTTAATCCTTTTTATTACAGGAGCATTTTTTAATTCATGTACGCTAGAAGATACTATGTACGAAGCGCCATTAGAAGAGGTAATGTCAGAATACGATTTATGGTATATAGACTATCATAAAACGACAGGAACAGGAGATGTTCCGTTTTTATCAAAAGCATTTACAGTTTCATTTTTAAACGGGCAATTGTATGCAAATAACAATATTGCTGATATTGGAATTACAGGAAACGGCTTAGGAATAAAAGTTGGAAACTATAACACCTTTAATGGCTATTTAGAAATAGATCATTCTTTATACGGAGCATATGATTTTGATGTACATATAATTTCTGCAAATGAAATTAGAATAGATGACACGTATAATGATGTTTCTTATTATTTAGTAGGTTATCAAAGAAATACTTTTGATTACAATAAACTATTTTATGAAAATATCGAATATTTTATGCAAGAATATGTTGCTTGGGAAAAAACAAACACAAGTACAACAGGAGCTTTAAATCCTTTTGATGAAGAAATATTCTTACAATTTACACCAGAAAATAACACAACATTCTATTCGTCAAAAGATTCTTTTGGCACAAATATTGATGGTATTAATTGGGGTTTTAAAGGGAGTTATCAGATATATGATGTTCAGAGTTATGACGACCTAAAGATTTTAACACTTAATTATGATGGTGGAGACAATGAAGAATTTGAATTAAGCGTTATTAATGATAGTAAAGTAAGTTTATACCACATAAGTTCACACACAACTTATGAGTTTAACGGAAGAGGTTTTATACAGTACCTAAAAGGAGGAAAAGTAAAACCAAATGTAAGGAACAACGGTAGAAAACGAACTAAGATACAAAGAGAAACGAAAGTTAGAAGACATTTAAAATAAAGTTTGGTTAGTTGATTTTTAGTTGGTTGGTTAAGCAACCAACTAAAGGAAACCGCTCTAGAGGTAGAGCGGTTTTTTCATGCCTTTTAGTTTTGTTTTTAATTTCAACTCAAGTATCTTTAACGAAAACAAAATCAATGAGTTTAACAGCATTTATAACCGGAGCAACTTCCGGAATCGGAAAAGCAACAGCAGAACTTTTTGCTAAAAACCAAATTCGTTTAATTCTTTGTGGTAGAAGAAAAGAACGGTTAGAAGAACTTCAAAAAACATTAGGGAAATTAACAGATGTAACAACCTTACAATTTGATGTTCGTAATAAAGAAGAAGTTTTTTCAGCGATCAATTCTTTACCAGATAATTTTAGAGATATAGATATTTTATTGAATAACGCAGGTAATGCGCATGGGTTAAGTACTATCCAAGATGGAGACACAGACGATTGGGATGCGATGTTAGACATCAATGTGAAAGGACTGTTATATGTTTCGAAAGCAATCATTCCTAAAATGATTAAAAGAAATACTGGTTTTATTGTCAATATTGGCTCAGTAGCAGGAAAAGAAGTATATCCAAACGGAAATGTGTATTGTGCTTCTAAATATGCTGTAAATGCGTTAAATAAGTCCATGCGAATAGATTTAAACACATATAACATTCGTGTTTCGGCAATTCACCCAGGAGCGGTAGAAACAGAATTTTCTGAAGTTCGTTTTAAAGGAGACACAGAAAAAGCAAAATCAATGTATGCGGGCTATAAAGCATTGCAAGCAGAAGATATTGCAGATATTATTCATTTTGTAGTTACACGTCCTTATCATGTAAACATTGAAGATTTAATTGTGTATCCAACCGCACAAGCAAGTGCAACCATTATGAATAAGAATTAATTTTATGAGTATTCGAAAGGATATAATTAAGAGCGTAGAGCAGTCTTTAAAAAACGTTCAAACATGCGTCCAGTAATTGAAACCATAAACATAAATAGAATTGTAAACACTCAAAAAGCAAGTTAAGGACATGCAGTACCGTAAATGAGATGATCAACAAACGCCTTTTAATTAAAAACTTACTATCTCATAACGATGAGAATAGTTTTTATGATAAAAAGCAAAAGCTATCGCTTCATAATAAAGAAGGAAAAGCAACGTTTATCAAACACATTTGTGCGTTATCAAATTCTAATCCAACAAACAATTCTTATATAGTAATAGGAATTGAAGATGAAGAAAACAAAATAGTTGGATTAGATTTTTACGACGATAGTAAAATCCAGAACCTAGCAAATGCATATTTAACAAATCCGCCAAAAATTCAATACGAAAACGTTCCGTTTCCAACATTACCACGCCATAAAGTAATTGGTTTGGTGACCATTTCTCCAAACAACAACATTACATCTCTTGCAAAAAACGCTTGGAAATACAAACAAGGTTCTGTTTTTTTTAGACGCGGAAGCAATTCAATGCATTCTAAAGGAAATTTTGAACTTAAAAACACTAATCAAGAAATTGTTGAGGCAATTGAGAAAAATGCGAGCAATAATATAGAATTAACGCTAAACGGGGTTTTCGATTTCATCAACAATCATAAAAAGGAATACAACCCGCAATACAAAGTTTTTAACGAGCAATTTGTATTGTGTTGGGCAGGAAAAAAATCAAGCATAAACGGAGAAGAATTTTTTTCTAGAGTAGATATCGAATTGATAAACGAGCAAGTTCGTTTGTTTTTTTCTGCTTTAGATGATGTTCAAATTAGTTACAACAAGCATTCTTTTATTGTTACAGAGTATATTTTATTAGGAATCGATAAAAACGAAACCCATTATCCGTTAGAAAAAACTATCATTCATTTTAAAGACAACGGCAAACACGATATTGTAAATGAATTTTTGTTTACGCCACCAAAATATAATGAAGCTATTATCCATCATATTTATACGAATAGCAATAAAATAATTTCAAAAATTATAAGTGAAACGCCACTTTCTGTTTTAGAACACGAAGATGTATTTAGATTACCTACCAATTATTTAATCTGTTTTTTAAACGGATGTATAGATGCTGCAGATCAACTTAAAAAAGCGAAAAATTATATGCGGAATTTAGATGACAAAACAACGTATATTAAGTATAAAGAAGCAATGCGTGTTATTAGAAAAGTGGAGTATAGTTAACTATACTTAAAATACAGGAGCAACAAAATAGTATATATAGCAAGATAAAATCTGTAAAAATTACGTTGTTTTAAGTACCCTTCGTTTTCAGGGTATAAATTCCCTAAAAGACCCTTAATTTCTCGAATAAAGAGTGGTTTTATATTGATAAGCCAGCTGTCAGTTTTATAGACTCTTTTACGAAACTTACTTCTATAAAAACTTAAGGGTAACCCCCAAATTAAAAAAAGAAGGAACCAAATATTTGCTTTTAGAAAATCAATCATATTTACTTTTTAGGAAACCACGGGAAAAAGGCATTCGTATTTTCTACATACTCCTTATACTTTAGTTTTGTATTGTTTAATGTTTTTTCAAGAAGCGCAACACCTGATACTTTTATAATTAGTAACGTCATAATAATAGCTCCAATAATTTGCCAGTAACCTCCAGCGGCAATACTAAACAACGCGTAAGACCACCAGACTGCAGCATCGCCAAAATAATTAGGATGTCTAGTGTACCTCCAAAAACCAGTGTTTAGTACTTGTCCTTTATTGTTAGAATTTTTCTTAAATTGATATAGTTGATGATCGCCACCAGCTTCAAAGCTAAAACCAATAACCCAAATTACAACTGCAACATAATCTAACCAAATTAAATCATTAGAAATTTTATTTGAATGAACTCCTAATAAAGGTAAAGAAACAATCAAAATTAAAACTCCTTGTAATAAAAACACCTGAAAATAACTAAACCACCAATAGCGCTTATGGCCATAATCTTTTCTGAATTGTTGATATCTATAATCTTCTCCTTTACCGATATTTCTGAAGGCTAAATAAATTGCCAACCGCAAGCCCCAAATTGAGACCAAAATTAAAAGTAAAATATTTCTTGTTTTTATTTCTTCTAAATTAAAAACATAAAAAGCATTGAGAACGGCAAAGCCAAAACCCCAAAAAATATCAACGATACTTACATTTTTTATAAGGACACTCCAAAACCAAAGGGCAGTTACTAAAACCCAAATTAAAAGTGATGCTTGTAATACCGTGTTCATCAAATAAAGTTTATTATTTTATATTTAATTAGCCTTATACATCCTCTTTACTATTATTGTTTTGTAATCTAAGATTAATTTAGAGTCCAAATACTTATTCCTTCCATTTCACAACATGTGTTATTCAGGATAACAATATGGCGTTTCTAATTTTTGTTTTTCTAAGAAATGATACCACAATTTAACTGATTTTTCAATACTATAAAAAAGAAATTTTGAATTAAATAAAAAAAGCCCAAATCTTTTAGATTTGGGCTAATAATATTGATTTTATAAACCGCTTAGAGGTCAAATTTAATTCCTTGCGCTAAAGGCAATTCATCAGAATAATTAATTGTATTTGTTTGTCTTCTCATATACACTTTCCAAGCATCAGATCCAGACTCACGTCCACCACCTGTTTCTTTTTCACCACCAAAAGCACCACCAATTTCAGCACCAGAAGTTCCGATGTTTACATTGGCAATACCACAATCAGAACCTGAGTATGATAAGAATTTTTCAGCTTCTTTCAATTCATTGGTCATAATTGCAGAAGATAAACCTTGAACTACACCATTTTGTTTTTCAATAGCATTTTCAACTTCTCCAGAATATTTCATTAAATATAAAATAGGCGCAAACGTTTCGTGTTGTACAATTTCGAAATGGTTTTCTGCTTCAATAATAGCTGGTTTTACGTAGCATCCACTTTCGTAACCTTCTCCTTTTAAAACACCCCCTTTAACCAACACATTTCCTCCTTCAGCTTTTGCTTTTTCAATAGCTGCTAAATAGGTGTTTACTGCATCTTTGTCGATTAAAGGACCAACATGTTTAGTTTCATCAAGTGGATTTCCAATTTTAATTTGCCCATAAGCACCCACAATTGCATCTCTTACTTTATCATATACAGATTCGTGAATAATTAATCTTCTAGTAGAAGTACAACGTTGTCCAGCAGTACCAACAGCACCAAATACAGCACCAGGAACTACTACTTTTAAATCTGCAGTTGGTGTAATAATAATGGCATTGTTACCTCCTAATTCTAATAAAGATTTTCCGAAACGTTGTGCAACAGTTGCTCCAACAATTCTTCCCATTCTTGTAGAGCCTGTAGCAGAAATTAAAGGAATACGAGCATCAGTAGTCATCATTTCACCAACTTTGTAATCTCCGTTGATAATAGAAGAGATTCCTTCTGGCAACTTATTTTCTTTTAAAACAGCAGCAATAATATTTTGACAAGCAACAGAGCACAAAGGAGCTTTTTCAGAGCCTTTCCACACACAAACATCACCACAAATCCAAGCTAAAGCTGTATTCCAAGCCCAAACAGCAACCGGGAAGTTAAATGCAGAGATAATTCCAACAACACCAATTGGATGCCATTGTTCTCTCATCACATGTCCAGGTCTTTCTGAAGGAATTGTTTGTCCGTTTAATTGTCTTGATAAACCAACTGCAAAATCACAGATGTCAATCATTTCTTGAACTTCTCCGTACCCTTCTTGCAAAGATTTACCCATTTCATAAGAAACTAATTTTCCTAAAGGTTCTTTGAGCTCTCTTAATTTGTTTCCAAATTGACGAACAATTTCTCCTCTTTGTGGAGCGGGCATATTTCTAAATATTTTAAAAGCACCAGTAGCCGTTTCCATTACTTTATCGAAGTCTTCTCTTGTCGTCGTTTTTACCTTTCCGATTAATTTCCCATCAACTGGAGAATAACTTTCGAGAACCTCTCCGTTAGAAAAATTATTTGAACCGGTAGAAGTTCCTTCGTTTATATCTTGTAAGCCTAATTTTGCTAAAGCTTCTTTGATTCCAAAATCTGCCATTTTCTTTTTAAATTTATTGGTTTAAATTGAACACCAAAATTACAAATAATTTAGGAGACTAAAAGATTAAACAAAAAAAAGAAAATTGTTTAATATTAAACAATGCTTATTGAAGCCAATCTTCAGGCAAAGGCTCTAATTCTAGTTCTTTGATTTCAGACTTCATTTTAAATTCAACGAAATCAACACAAGTGAGGTTTATCTTATAGTGTTTCACCTCAAATTAAAAAATTTAAATCTATTTTTGTACTAATGCAACAAAAGATTTTTAACATACAATCAGAACTGGATTTTTTAGAAATCTCTTTACAAATTTTTAAGCATCAGTTTAAAAACAACAAAATATATCGATCATTTTGTGATTTAATTTATACTCACCCATCTGATGTTGACGAAATTAAAGACATTCCTTTTTTGCCAATTCAATTTTTTAAATCACGTAAAGTGATCTCATCACTAGCTGAAGTTGAAGAGGTTTTTTCGAGTTCAGGAACTACAGGAAGTGTTACAAGTCAACATTTTGTAACAGATATTTCTTTGTATGAAGAAAGTTATTTAAAAGGATTCAATTATTTTTACGGAGACATAAAAGAATATACAGTTTTAGCCTTGTTGCCAAATTATTTAGAACAAGAAGGTTCTTCTTTGGTGTATATGGTAGATGATTTGATTCAGAAATCTCAAAAACCAGCAAGTGGATTTTATTTAAACAATATAGAGGAATTGGCTAAAACGGTACTTCGTTTAGAAGCGGCTAATGAAAAAGTGTTGTTGATTGGAGTTTCCTTTGCTTTGTTAGACTTGATTGAATTGAAGCAATTCAACCTAAAAAACACCATTGTAATGGAAACTGGAGGCATGAAAGGAAGACGTAAAGAGTTAATTCGCTCAGAATTGCACCAACGATTATCAGACGGTTTTGGTGTTTCTAAAATACACTCAGAATACGGAATGACAGAATTATTAAGTCAAGCGTATTCTAATGGAAATGGGATTTTCAATTGTCCTCCTTGGATGAGAATTTTAACTCGTGATACAGAAGACGCATTAACAATTCAAGAACCAAATAAAACTGGAGGAATTAATGTGATTGATTTAGCCAACTACAATTCTTGTTCTTTTATTGCTACACAAGATTTAGGAAAAGTACACGAAAACGGAAGTTTTGAAATTATTGGACGCTTTGATAATTCAGATATCAGAGGTTGCAATTTAATGGTGTTGTAATATGGAACCAAGAATTAAAACCTTAAAAGAAAAGAAGCTTGTTGGAATGAAACAAAGAATGAGTTTAACCAATAATTCAACGGGTAAACTTTGGAGTGAATTTGCCCCAAGAATTCATGAAATAAAAAACAAAGTTTCTAATGAAAAAATTTCAATGCAAGTTTTTGACCCTTCGTATTACTTAAGTTTTAATCCAAATAATGAATTTGTAAAATGGGCAACTTTAGAGGTAAAAGAGGTTGAGAATATTCCAAATAAAATGGAATCATTTATTTTATCCGGAGGACTATATGCGGTATTTGACTATAAAGGGTCAAGTTCTGATAATAGTATTTTTCAATATATTTACATGAATTGGATTCCGAATTCTGAATATCAATTAGATAATAGACCACATTTTGAAGTGTTAGGAGAAAAATATAGAAATAATGATCCAATCTCAGAAGAGGAAATATGGATTCCGATAAAGACTAAGTAACACTTTTGTAATCAATTCTGATTTTTATCTACCAAAATCAAGATAGATGAAACACTTCTTAGTATTCTTCTTTTTTCTGCAACTTAAAAGAGTACAATATGAAATAAATACGGCTAAAAAGTTTTTTATAACTAACCGATTGTTTAGTTTTGTACTGTAGTTAGAAATAATGGCAAGAAAAAAAGAATATAACGAACACGAAGTGGTAGAAAAGGCAATGAATCTTTTTTGGCAACATGGCTATGAAGCAACTTCTATGCAAATGCTAGAAAAGAAAATGGGCATTAACAAGTTTTCTATATACGCTAGTTTTGGAAACAAACAGGGGCTCTTTCTGCAAAGTTTAAAATGCTATAAAGCAAAAATTAGCTTGATGTTAGAGGTTTTTAAAAATGCTTCCAAAGGAGTAGAAGATATCAAACAATTTTTCTATGATTCTGTGAACTCTAATTTTAAAGAAGAAAATCTAAAAGGTTGTCTAGTAACAAATACGTATAATGAGTTTTCAGGAAGTGAAGACCTATTAATAAAAGAACAAATGGCTTCATTTATGGATACATTAAAAGAATTGTTCATTAAAAAATTAAAAATGGATGTTACTAAGGATGAAGAAACAATATTGAAGCAAGCCAATTTTTTAATCTTAGCAAAACATGGTTTAGCAGCAGCGGCTAGAGTAAATAGCAAAAAAGAAATTGAAGATTATATTGAAATAACTTTTAAAAATATTTAAATATTTTTTTACACAATAACTAAATGATTGTTTAGTTAAAATTAACATAAATAATAAAATATAAATTATGATAACTTTAAAAATTCATAACATAGAAACAGCACCAGAAGGAAGCAAAGAACTATTAAAACAATCTTTAAAAATATACGGAATGATACCTGGTTTGCATGGTGTATTAGCAGCGGCTCCGGGTTTATTAGAGGCATACCAAACGATACATAAATTGTTTGTAGATAGTTCCTTTGATAAAGAAGAATTAACCGTAGTATGGCAAACTATAAATGTAGAACACAACTGTCATTACTGTGTACCCGCACATACTGCCATAGCAAAAATGATGAAAGTAGAGGATGTTATTACAGAAGCTTTGCGGAATGAAACACCTTTAGAAAATTTAAAATTAGAAGCATTACGCACCATGACATTAGCTATTGTACGTAATCGAGGCCGTGTATCAGAAGAAGCTTTAACTGCTTTTTATGCTGCCGGATATGAAGAAAGACAAGTATTGGAAATCATCTTAGGCTTGTCTCAGAAAATAATTAGTAACTATACAAATTATATTGCCCATACGCCTATAGATGTTCCTTTTCAAGAGTATGCTTGGAAAAAATAAAGAGGAATATCTTAATAGTACATTTTAAAAGAAACAACCCTTTGGTCATTCGTACGGAAGGTATTTAAAACAAAAAGATAACTATGATTAAAGTATCCGTAATGTATCCAAATGGTAAAGCAGTTAAGTTTGATGTAGATTATTATAAAAATAGCCACTTACCAATGGTTTCTAAAGCGCTTGGCGAAGCATTAAAAGGCTTAGAGTTAGACTTAGGTTTGAGTAGTGGAGTTCCAGGAGAATTACCCCCTTATGTTGCTATTGCACATTTAAAATTTGACGATATTGCCTCTTTTCAGGCAGCATTTAGTCCATATGCAGCAATATTTGCTGCTGATGTAAAAAAGTATAGTACTGTACAAGGAGAACTACAAATTAGCGAATTGATAACATTTTAAATATGAAAGAAAAATTAAAAATAGACATTGTTTCAGATGTAGTTTGTCCTTGGTGTACAATTGGATACAAACGTTTGCAAAAAGCAATTTTAGAACTTGGAATTGAAGATAGAGTAGAAATAGAATGGCACCCTTTTGAGTTAAATAAGAATATGCCAGCAGCAGGTCAAGATTTAACAGAGCACATTTCAGAAAAATACGGAACAACACCAAAGCAGCAAAAAGAATCGCAACAAAACATGATTTCTATCGGTAAAGAACTTGATTTTACGTTCGATTATTTTGAGGGTATGAGAATTGTAAACACTTTTGAAGCCCATGTTTTATTGGAGTATGCCAAAGTATTCGAGAAGCAAACCGAATTAAAAATGCGCTTAACTACTACTTTTTTTAGTGAACGGAAAGATGTATCTAAAAGAGAAACTCTAAAACAAGCTTTATTAGATGTTGGCTTAAATGCAGAAGAAGGGTTGATTCAGTTAGATAAAGAAGAAGCACGTCTTGAGATTAGGAGCAAACAGGACTATTGGAAAAGTTTAGGAGTGAATTCTGTACCAACGATAGTTTTTAACAGAAAAAGTGCTATAACAGGTGCGCAGCCTGTTGCTGTTTTTAAACAAGTGCTTTTAGAATTAATTGCTGAATAATATCAATAAAAATAACGATATCAATTTCAGAAATCTATAAGATATAACGTAAAGGAACGGTCTCTTATAAAAATTTAGAAACTTAAAAAAGCCATCGATTTAGCTGGCTTTCAAGCTTTATGAGAATACGATATTATTCAATATTTAGCAAAAAATAGCTTTTCTTACCACGTTGTAATAACACATATTTACCAGCAATTAGATCTGCTGAAGTAATTGTATAATCTTCTGTTACTTTTTCTTTATTTACAGAAACCGCATTTTCTTTTAAAGCTCTTCGTGCATCAGAATTTGAGTTTAAAAAATTAGTTTTTGCTGCTAATGCACCAATCATATCTAATCCATTATCAATATCCTCTTTAGAAATTATTGCTTGTGGCACTCCTTCAAAAACATCTAAAAATGTTTGTTCATCTAAAGATTTAATTTCTTCAGAAGTAGATTTTCCAAATAAAATAGTAGACGCTTTTATAGCATTTTCATAGGCTTCTTTTCCGTGAGTCATCGTAGTAACTTCTTCTCCTATTTTCTTTTGTAGCAAGCGCAAATGCGTATTTTCTATATGTTTAGCAATTAAAAGATCAATTTTTTCTTTAGATAAAAAGGTAAAAATTTTAATATACTTTTCAGAGTCTTCATCAGAGGAATTTAGCCAATATTGATAGAATTTATAGGGTGATGTTCTGTTAGCGTCTAACCAAATATTTCCACCTTCAGTTTTTCCAAATTTTGTTCCGTCTGCTTTTGTCACTAAAGGAACTGTAATTGCATATGCTTTTCCTTGCGCTTTTCTTCTAATCAATTCTGTTCCAGTAGTAATATTTCCCCACTGATCAGAACCACCCATTTGTAGTTTGCAATTTTTCTCTTTGTATAAATGATAGAAATCGTATCCTTGAAAAAGTTGATAGGTAAACTCTGTAAAACTCATTCCTTCTGTATTTTCTCCAGAAATACGGTTTTTTACAGAATCCTTTGCCATCATGTAATTTACGGTGATGTGTTTTCCGATATCTCTAACAAAATCGATTAAAGAAATATCTTTCATCCAATCGTAATTATTTACCAATTCTGCAGGATTTTCAGACGTTTTTTCATTAAAATCTAAAAATCGTTCTAGTTGACTTTTTACACCAGCAATGTTTTTAGACAATGTTGCTTCGTCCAACAAATTACGTTCTGCAGATTTTCCTGAAGGATCTCCAACCATTCCAGTAGCTCCTCCAACCAATGCGATAGAAGAATGTCCAGTTTTTTGAAAATGCATCAGAATAATAATCTGCACCAAACTACCAATATGTAAAGAATCTGCGGTTGGATCAAACCCAATATAACCAGCAGTTTTATTTTTTAATAAGTATTCTTCGGTACCTGGCATAATATCATGCAATAATCCACGCCAACGTAATTCTTCTACAAAATTTGTCATCAGTAATAATTTATGAGAGAGCAAAGATACTTTTATCCTACAAAAAAAACTATTTTAGCATATAGCATTTTAGAATTTAGTAATGATTTTAGTAACCGGAGGTACAGGTTTAGTTGGTTCGCATTTATTATATCAATTAACATTAGAAAATGAAAACATAAAAGCGATTTACAGAACCGAAAAAAGTTTTGAAGTTGTTAAAAAAATCTTTTCTTATTTTACTGAGGATGTAGAAATGCTCTTTTCTAAGATTGATTGGGTTAAAGCGGATATTACGAATATTCCTTCATTAACAGAAGCTTTTAAAAAGGTTGATGTTGTATATCATGCTGCGGCATTAGTTTCTTTTGACGCCAAAGATTACAGAAAAATGCGTCAAACAAATATTAATGGAACAGCAAATATTGTAAACCAATGTATTAGCAATTCTGTTAAAAAACTATGTTACGTTAGTTCTATTGCTGCCGTTGGAGATGCAATTGAAAAGAATAAAGTAACTGAAGATAACGAGTGGCGCGTAGAAACAAGCAACAACTGTTATGCAATTACCAAGCATGGAGCAGAAATGGAAGTTTGGCGTGGAAGTCAAGAGGGAATTGATGTTATAATTGTAAATCCAGGTGTAATTTTAGGAGCAGGTTTTTGGAATATAAACACCGGACAACTATTTTCTAAAGTTGCGAAAGGTTTTCCTTTTTACTCAGAAGGAATTACGGGTTTTGTTGGTATAAATGATGTTTCTAAAGCAATGATTCAATTGACAGAAAGTTCTGTAAAAAATGAACAATTTATTTTAGTTTCAGAAAACAATTCGTTTCGAGAAATTTTTATATTAATAGCAAATGAGTTTGGTAAGAAACCCCCAACAATTAGAATATCAAAAACGCTTTCAAAAATTTTAAGAAGAGTTGATGCCGTTGTTACTTTTATAACTAGAAAAAAACGACTGATTACTAAAGAATCAATCAAATCTTTACATGGAAAAACTTATTATTCTTCAGAGAAAATTACAACTACAATTGATTTTGTTTTTGAGCCAATAGAAGAAGTAATACAAGAAGTTTGCACTCTGTATAAAAAAGAAAAGGGTTAATTTTCTTTAGAGAGATCAATCTCAACATTATCAAATTTCTCTAATATTTTTTCCTTATCTACGTTTTTCTTTATTGCCTCTTCAGTCTCTAATTTCTTTTTCTCTAAACCTTCTTTAACCTCTTTATAAATCAGCTCGTACTCTTCTAGTTTAGAAGTGTAGTAAAAATTACTTATGCTAAAACGAGAACTATCAATTTTATATTTATTGTAAACCAAAGGCATGTAGTCTATTTTACGTAAGTTTAGTGTGTTTTTTTCAATAAATGCGCTTTTTGCAACAAATAAATCGGTAAGTAAAAGCACCATTGTATCCTTCGGAATTAAATCTTTAGGTTTTTTTAAAAGGGTGTTACTTGTACAAGAAACCAAGAAAATAACAATTAAAAAAAGCAGTATTTTTTTCATTTTATCTGTTAAAAAGTAATCGTTCTCCTTTAATTTCTTCGTTAAAATTTCCGTTTTCATACATTAAATTTCCATTTACAAAAGTATGCGTAATGGTTGAAGAAAATGTAGTTCCTTCAAAAGGAGACCAACCGCATTTGTATAAAAGATTCTCTTTAGAAACTGTATTTGAAAGTTGGGTATTTACCAATACCAAATCGGCATAAAACCCTTCTTTGATAAATCCACGGTTTTCAATTTTAAATATTTTAGCGGGATTATGGCTCATTTTTTCTACTGCTTTTTCAATAGAAATTGTGCCGTCTTTCACTTTTTCTAAAATAGCATTTAAGGCATGTTGCACTAAAGGACCTCCGCCAGGAGCTTTCGTATAAATAGTGTCTTTTTCCTCTAACGTATGAGGTGCATGATCTGTTGCGATAACATCAATTCTGTCATCTAACAACGCTTTCCATAAACCAGTTCTATCATCTGCTGTTTTAATTGATGGGTTCCATTTTATCAATGTTCCTTTTGTATCATAATCTTCATCAGAAAACCATAAATGATGTACACAAACTTCGGCTGTAATTTGTTTTTCTTCTAGCGGAATATCATTTCTAAATAAATGCGTTTCTTTTTCAGTTGATACATGAAAAATATGCAATCTTGCACCTGTTTTTTTTGCTAATTCAATTGCTTTTGATGATGATAAATAACACGCTTCTTCACTTCTTATAAGTGGATGAAATTTTAAAGGAATATTATCCCCATAAATAGCTTTATAATGTTCGGTATTTTTTTTAATTGTTGCTTCATCTTCACAATGAACAGAAATTAACATTTTTGTTGATGAAAATATTTTTTCTAAAACAGTTTCATTATCCACCAACATATTTCCGGTAGATGAACCTAAGAATAGTTTTATTCCGGCTACATTTTTAGGATTTGTTTTCAGTAATTCTTCTAAATTATCGTTTGTGCCACCAAACATAAATGAATAATTAGCGTAAGAAGTTTTTGAAGCAATTTCGAATTTATCTTCTAATAATTTCTGTGTTGTAGCTTGCGGAACCGTATTTGGCATTTCTATAAAAGAAGTGATTCCGCCAGCAATTGCAGCCTTACTTTCTGTAGCAATAGTTGCTTTATGTGTTAAACCAGGCTCACGAAAATGAACTTGATCATCTATGAAACCGGGTAATAAAAAACTACCATTTGCATCAATAATTTTTGTGTTTTCTGAAACAGAAATAGTTGCAGAAATTTCTTTTATAATATTGTTTTCGATTAATAAATCGCCTTTAAAAACAATGTTTTCGTTTACTATTTGTGCATTTTTTATTAATGTTCTATTCATTTTCGGATTCCTTTAAGTCTTAATTTTAATACGCCAAACAACGCTTCATAAACAATTGAGCCGTTCATTTTAGATTCCCCTAAAGTTCTATCCGTAAAAACGACAGACACTTCTTGAATATTAAATTTATGCTTCCAGGCTTTAAATTTCATTTCTATTTGAAAGGCATATCCAACAAATCTAATTTCATCAAGCTTTATGGTTTCTAATACTTTTCTTTTGTAGCAAACAAAGCCTGCAGTTGTATCGTGAACAGGAATCCCGGTTATAAAACGCACATATTTAGAAGCAAAATACGAAAGTAATACTCGTTTCATTGGCCAATTTACCACGTTTACTCCTTTAGAATATCTTGAGCCAATTGAAAGATCTGCACCATTTTTTGAACACGCATTGTAAAGCTTAGTCAAATCTTTTGGATTATGAGAAAAATCAGCATCCATTTCTATAACATAATCATACTTTTTTTCAATCGCCCATTTAAAACCGTGAATATATGCAGTTCCGATTCCGTTTCTTTCGGTTCTATTTTCAATAAATAGTTTATTTGGAAATTGGTTAATAAGGTTTGAAACGATGGTTGAAGTTCCGTCAGGAGAATTATCATCAACAATTAAAATGTCAAATACTTTTTTTTGATTAAATACAGCTCTAATTATCGCCTCGATATTTTCTTTTTCGTTATATGTAGGAATGATTACTAAAGCGTCAGACATTTTTTCACTATTAAAAAACAAGAGCAACAAATATAAGTTATTTTATCACTAATTTTGTGTTATATTTTTCATAAAACAATTTAATGCAGGCTTTAGAACGTATAGAATTTTCTAATAATTGGTTAACGCTTGTCTTTGTGTTTGGCTTAATTTTATTAGTTGTTTTAAAAATGCTGAATCATCAGAAACTTTTTGAATATTCAAGAGCGTTTTTTTTGAAAGGTTTTATAGAAAAAAAAGTAGAAGAAAGAGTTTCTTTTTTTAGTGGATTTAATATTGTTCTATTTGTTTTTTCTGTTTTAGGACATGCCCTTTTTTTTAGCTATTTAGCAGATTTCTTTATTCCAAAAACTGAACTAAGTTTTCAATTATACTCAAAAATTACCGCATTGGTTTTTGGGTATTTTACAATGTTTTTAGTTTTAGAACTTGCTTTATGTCATTTGTTAGAGATTAGATCTGAATTAGCTCATTTTATTGCTGCAAAATTGGGGTATTCTTATACTACAGCTTTATTTCTTTTTCCTTTTTTAATACTTGTAACCTATAGTTTTTTAAATATTTACATATTATTAAGTGTGTTTATTATAGTGTTTACATTAAGTTTTGTGTTAGCTTTTATAAACAACAAAAACTTGATTATTAATAAGTTGTTTTATTTTATTTTGTACATTTGCGCACTTGAAATAGCACCCTTATTAATTATTTATAAAATAACTGTTTAATAAAAAGGAGATTTATGAAAGTGAAAACAATATTGGTGTCGCAGCCAGCTCCAAAAACGGAAACGTCACCTTACTTTGATTTGTCTGAAAAACTGAAAGTAAAAATTGATTTTAGATCTTTTATACACGTAGAAGGTGTTGAGGTAAAAGAAGTTAGAGCTCAAAAAATCAATTTAAATGAACACACGGCAATTATATTAACAAGCAGAAACGCAGTAGATAATTTTTTTAGAATAGCAAAAGAAATGCGTTTTAAAGTGCCAGATTCGATGAAGTATTTTTGTCAATCAGAAGCGGTTGCTTATTACTTGCAAAAATATGTTGTTTATAGAAAACGTAAAATTTATGTTGGTAACAGAACTTTCCCAGAGTTATGTAAATTGATAAAAAAGCATAAAGACGAAAAATTCTTATTACCAGCTTCAGATAAATTAAAAAATTTAATTCCTGAAGAATTAAATGCTTTGGGCGTTGATTGGAAACAAGCTATTTTATATAGAACAGTAGTAAGTGATTTGTCTGACTTAGAAGATGTGTTTTATGACATTTTAGTATTCTTTAGTCCTTCTGGAATTGACTCCTTATTTGAGAACTTTCCAGATTTTAAACAAAACAATACTCGCATTGCTGCTTTTGGGAATACAACTATAAAAGCGGTTACAGATGCAGGCTTAAGATGTGAAATTATGGCTCCAGCACAAGAAACTCCGTCAATGACAATGGCGTTAGAAAAGTACATTAAAGAAGTAAATAAAAAATAAGTTAATTCTGAACTTGTTTTACGATTTTTTATAAAAATTTGATAATAACCGAGCAGAAATGTTCGGTTTTTTTATGCAAACAACGTAGCAAAAGCTTCTTCAACTTTTCCAACAAGAATTAGTTGAATTTTACGATTTTTGGCTGTTATTTTATTGTACTTAGACGCAACAAACTTAGTGTAACCTAATTTTTCTGCTTCACTAATTCGCTGATCTATTTTAGAAACAGGTCTAATTTCTCCAGCCAAACCAACTTCTGCAGCAAAACAAACATGTGGCGAAATTGCAATATCTTCATTAGATGATAAAATAGATGCAACAACAGCCAAATCTATTGCAGGATCATTCACATTTATTCCGCCAGTAATATTTAAAAAGACATCTTTTGCACCTAATTTAAATCCAGCTCGTTTTTCTAAAACAGCCAAAATCATGTGCAATCTTTTTAAATTATAACCCGTTGTAGATCTTTGTGGAGTTCCATAAACCGCTGTGCTAACCAACGCTTGAATTTCTATCATTAACGGACGAATCCCTTCTAAAGTGGATGCAATTGCTGTTCCGCTTAAATCTGCATCTTTTTTAGAAATTAATATTTCAGAAGGATTTGAAACTTCTCTCAATCCATTAGATAGCATTTCATAAATTCCTAATTCTGCCGTTGATCCAAATCTGTTTTTTTGTGCTCTTAATATTCTGTAGGCATGATTTATGTCTCCTTCAAATTGTAACACAACATCAACCATGTGTTCTAAAATTTTTGGACCAGCAATTTGACCTTCTTTGTTGATATGACCAATTAACAAAACTGGAGTTTCGGTTTCTTTTGCAAACTTGATCAATTCTGCAGCGGTTTCTCTAATTTGAGAAATACTTCCAGGAGAAGCTTCAATAGAATTAGTGTGTAGTGTTTGAATTGAATCAATTATTAAAAATTCTGGTTGAACTTCTTCAATGTTTTTAAAAATTTGTTGTGTATTGGTTTCTGTTAAAATTAAACAATTAGATTTAGAAGCGTCAATTCTTTCTGCTCTCATTTTTATTTGAGACAGGCTTTCTTCACCAGAAACATATAGTGTTTTTTGAGAAATTGATAACGCAACTTGCAGCAATAAAGTTGATTTTCCAATCCCAGGTTCACCCCCTAAAAGAGTAACAGATCCTTTTACCAAACCACCACCAAGAACCGTGTCTAGTTCATTATTGTTGGTTTTGATTCTTTCTTCTGGATTCAGTTGAATTTCGTCAATACGTAAAGGTTTGGCTTTTTGTTTTGTGGGTATAGATTGTTTCCAGCTTCTTTTTTCTTCTTTCTGAATTACTTCTTCAACAATCGTATTCCACTCGGTACAGGTATTACATTGTCCAGTCCATTTTGCAGTTTGCGCACCACAGTTTTGACAAAAAAAAGATGTTTTGACTTTAGCCATTAATTTAGTTTCAAAGATGTAAAGTTACAAAGTTTCAAAGTCATTTGAAGGGTTTGTTTAAGCATCTTTTTTTGATATACAGAATTCTATTCAGAAGGAGAAAAACAGGAGTAGTGAAAGCGGAGCTCAAAAAAGGAGCGTCTAGTTATTTTTATTTTTATTATAAATAGGAAGTAATAAAAAGGCTAAACCTCCAAAAACAATAACCATAGCTGTTTGTGCAGTCCATATAATCCAGCCAAAAGCATTTCCGGTAACTTTATCAATTCCAAAAAGAAATAAAGCCCCAGCAACAGCAATAGGATATAAACCAAAACCTCCATTAGTTGCAGCAATAGAAAAACCACCAGCAATAAAACCAATTAAGATTCCGCCAATAGGAATTTGCAATCCTTCTACTGCAGGGACAGTTGCCCAAAACATAGCAATATACATTGCCCAAATAAATACGGTATGAAAAATAAATGCCCATTTATTTTTCATTTTAAAGATACTTGTAACTCCTTCTTTTAAGCCTAGTAAAAAGGTTTTTATTTTTAATGCAAATTTTGATTTTCCTTTTTTAATGTAAAGAACAATTATGGTTAAAACAATAATTACGACCAACCCAGAACTTATTGTTTTAACGGGATTGAAATCTTTTGTGAGTAACTCCCAAATAAAATCGAACTGAATAAAAAGCGTAATACCTACAATGATTAACATCATTATTAAATCTGAAATTCGTTCGGCTACAATAGTTCCAAGGCCTTTTTCGAAAGGAATTTCTTCATAATTAGCCATAACGGCAGCTCTTGTAACTTCGCCTGCTCTTGGTAAAAAAATATTCATTAAATAGGCAACCAAAACAGCTAATACTGAATTAACAAATCGAGGTTTATAGCCTAAAGGTTCTAGTAAATATTTCCAACGATACGCTCTTGATAAATGACTTAAAATTCCGAAGAATAAACCTAGGGCAATCCAATTATAATTGGCCTTTTTAAAATATTCTGCTAATTTTTCTGGAGAAACAATTGTAAGAGAATACCAAACTAAAAAACCTCCTAAAACAAGAGGTAAAATAATTTTTACTGTTTTTTTTAGTGTTTTACTCAAACTTAGGTAAGTGTATTGGTTTTTTCATTGGGAAAGACTAAAGAGGGTTTAAATTCTTTAGCTTCTTCAAAATCCATAAATGCATACGCAATTAAAATAAGAACATCCCCGACCGAAACTCTTCTTGCGGCGGCACCGTTAAGCGTTATTTCTCCGCTTCCTCTCTTACCAGGAATTACGTAAGTTTCTAATCTCTCACCATTATTGTTGTTAACAATCTGCACTTTTTCTCCTTCAATTATATTGGCAGCCTCCATTAAATCTAAATCAATGGTAATACTTCCTATATAATTTAAATCTGCACCGGTTACTTTAACCCTGTGAATTTTAGATTTTACTACTTGCACTAACATGTCGCAAAAATAAAACTTTTATATGTATTTGTAAGTTAAAAAAGGCAAAAACGAAGAGGAATTATTTTTTTATAAAGAAAGATTGTCTATTAATCGAATAGCTTCAACATCTACAGCAATAAAAGCTCTATTTTTTTTAGTAAAATTAACTTTTGATACTTCTATTAGTGTGTTTTCTTCTGCAATAGTAAAATACTCCAAATCTAAAGAAGTAGTAGCGAATTCGGTTTTCACAAATTCATAAATTTCTTTTATAGATTTTGTTTTTGTAAAACTTACCGCTTTTTTTAAGGTTTGATAAATAAACGGAGCTTTATTTCTTTGTTCTTTAGAAAGCCTAACATTTCTTGAACTCATGGCTAAGCCATCTTTTTCTCTATAAATAGGACAACCAATAATCTCTACCGGAATGGTTTCTTTTTCCACTAATTTTTTAACAATCTGTAGTTGTTGAAAATCTTTTTCTCCAAAATAGGCTCTATTGGGGTTAATGATTTCAAATAGTGTTTGCACTATTGTTGCTACGCCATCAAAATGGCCTTTTCTAAACTTCCCTTCCATTTGGTTTTCAATTCCATCAAAAGAATACGATTTAGAAACAACAGTTTGTGCATAGATTTCTTCTACTGAAGGAATAAAAACAACATCACAACCAATATTTTTAAGCAACTTTAAATCTTCATCTAAAGTTTTAGGATATTTTTTTAAATCCTCTGTATTGTTAAATTGAGTAGGATTTACAAAAATACTAACAACAGTAAAATCGTTATCTTCAATTGATTTTTCTACCAAAGATCGATGACCTTTATGCAATGCGCCCATAGTTGGAACAAAACCAATTTGCTTGTTTTTTTCTTTAAGCAAAGATAAACAATGGATTAAAGCGCTCTTTTTTTTAAAAACTTGCATAAACAGTACTTGTAAAATGTTTGCAAACTTAGCAATTTAACATGAAATTAGCATAAAAAAGTGTATTTTTGCACTTCTTATAAAGGGATAGATTTAATGAAAGATAAGAGAATATTATACGTTTCATCTGAAGTAGTACCATATTTACCAGAAACAGAAATGGCATCTACAGCTTTTAATGCTGCTAAAAATGCACACTCTAATGGTGTTCAGACACGAATTTTTATGCCAAGATTTGGTGTAATAAACGAAAGAAGACATCAATTACACGAGGTAATTAGATTATCAGGGATGAATTTGATTATTAACGATATGGATATGCCGTTAATTATTAAAGTTGCATCAATTCCAAAAGAAAGAATGCAGGTTTATTTTATTGATAATGAAGAGTATTTTAAGCGAAAGGCTATTTTTACCGATGAAGACGACAAGCTGTTTGAAGACAATGACGAAAGAGCAATATTTTTCGCAAAAGGTGTTGTAGAAACGGTAAAAAAATTAAATTGGGCGCCAGATATTATTCATATTCATGGATGGATGGCTTCATTATTGCCCTTATATCTAAAAGAATTCTACAAAGAAGAACCTTTATTCACAGAGAGTAAAATAATAACATCTATTTACAATAATGATTTTGAAGGAACGTTAAATGCTTCATTAGCAGATAAAGTTAATTTTGATAAAATAGACGCCAATAAAACAGCAACAATTAAAATACCCAACCATACAAACATCCTTAAAAGCGCTATAGAAAATTCTGACGCAGTAATTAAGGGAAGTGAAAGTATTTCTGAGGAGTTAAACAGTTTTATTGAAAAGAATAATAAACCTGTTTTAGACTATCAAACAGAAGAAAACCTAACCGAAGCTTATTTAAATTTTTATGCTAACGAAGTTTTAGCGAAATAACCCTATTATTTTAAAGAAAAAATGATTAAAAAGAGTACATACATTAGCGTGTTTATATTGTTTATAACAATGGTAGTTTCTTGCGAAAAAGATTTTAAAGACATTGCAACTTCAGTAGTAAGCAACACAAAGTTTGAAACAAAAGATACTATTATAGATATTGTAATTACAAACAAACAAATTACAAGCGTTAGAGCAGATGGCCTAACTATTGGAGGAACACTGCATCAGTATCTTCTAGGAGTCTATAATAACCCTAATTACGAAAAAATAGAAGCTTCTATTGTTTCTCAATTAGCATTAGATACTGGAATTAGTTTTAAAGATGTAGGAGAAAGAGTATATGGAAATGATACAACGATTGTTACCACAATTGACACCGTGTTTTTAAAATTACCATATCAAGCAACTTTAAAAATAGGAACAAAGTCTGAATATACTTTAGATTCAATTATTGGAGATCAAACAAAACCTTTTACTCTTAATTTATACAGAACAGATACGTATATGAGTAAATTAGATCCTGTAAACCCATCGAAAGCAAGTAATTTTCAATCAGACAGAACGTATCAAATTCTTCCAGGAGAATTAAACACTCAAGTAAATTACCCATTTATACCAAAAGCAACAGACACAATGATGGTATTTAAAAGAAGATTGAGTAATGGAGTTATTTATAAAACAGATACAATAAGGTTGTCTAATAAAAATCCTTTTGCTAGAATAACATTAGATGAAGCAAAAATGAAGCAGATTTTTGTTGATCAATACGACACGCCTAATTTCGCAACTCAAGATGCTATAGAACAGTATTTTAAAGGGCTATATATTCAGGCCACAGGAAATGAAGGTTCATTAGTGTCATTTAAAATTAATTCTGCAGACCTTAGCTTAAGACCATCAATTGAAGTTAAGTATACAAGAACCGTGTTAAAAGGCGGAACAACTGTTTTAGATACAATTGAGAAAACAAATTCATTTTTACTTTCTAATTTTAGTACAAGTGTTTATAAAATGGATGAAAAAGTATTTCCAAATAATGGAAATATCGTTTTACAAGGAACTGCAGGAAACATGGGTCAAGTACAAATATTAGCCGCTAATGAATTGAATGCATTAAGAAGTAAAAACTGGCTGGTTAATGATGCTTCTTTAACTTTCTATATTAATCAAAACATAGCAGGAACCGATACAATTTCAACACCATATAAGTTGTTTTTGTATAAAGACGGAAGTCCAAAATCTCAAATAAAAGATATCATAACAGAAGGTCCTGAATCTTTTGGGGGAAATTTGGTTATAAACAACAAAAAGCCAGATTATTATACTTTTAAAATAACAGATTATATTTCTGATTTATTAAATGGTCAATCAAATTACAACCCAATTTTAGGACTTAAAGTCTTAAATTCATCAGACATTCCAAAGACAAGCACAGATACTTTAGTTACTAATTATAGCTGGACCCCAAAAGTTGTTACATTATTAAATCATTTGAACTCAAATGGAGCAAGAAAAGCGAGGTTAAAAATATCATATTCAAAGAAAAAATAAAAATAATTCTATGTGTGGAATTACAGGTTATATTGGTTATAGAGAAGCATACCCAATTGTTATAAATGGCTTACAAAGATTAGAATACAGAGGTTATGATAGTGCCGGTATTATGATGTTTGATGGAAAAAAAATTCACATTTCTAAAACAAAAGGAAAAGTTTCTGACCTAACACAAATTACCGATAAAAATCCAGAGAAAAAAAAAGGAAATATTGGAATTGGTCATACAAGATGGGCAACTCATGGTGTTCCAAATGATGTAAACTCTCACCCACATACATCAATGTCTGGTGAACTTGTAATTGTTCATAATGGAATAATCGAGAATTATGATACTATTAAAAAAGAATTAATTACTAGAGGTTACACTTTTAAAAGTGATACAGATACGGAGGTTTTAGTAAACTTAATTGAAGAAGTAAAAAAACAAGAAGGATGTAAGTTAGGTCAAGCAGTTCAATTAGCTTTAACACAGGTTGTTGGAGCATATGCAATTGCAGTATTTGACAAAACAAAAACAAACGAAATTGTGGTAGCTCGTTTAGGTAGCCCAATTGCAATTGGAGTAGGAAAAGATAATAACGAATTTTTTATAGCATCTGACGCTTCTCCTTTTTTAGAATACACAAAAGACGCCATTTATTTAGAAGACGAACAAATGGCAATTATCAAGATTAACAAAGCAATTAAAGTTCGTAAAATTCACGATGATTCTATAGTACATGCTAAAATTCATGAACTAAAAATGAGTCTAGAGCAGATAGAAAAAGGGGGTTACGATCATTTCATGCTAAAAGAAATTCACGAACAACCAAAAGCCATTATAGATACATATCGTGGTAGAATGCTTGTTGATGAAGGAATTATTAGAATGGCCGGTGTTGATGATAACCTTGAAAAGTTTTTAAACGCTAATAGAATTATTATTGTAGCATGTGGAACATCATGGCATGCTGGTTTAGTAGCTGAATATTTATTTGAAGATATCGCAAGAATCCCTGTAGAAGTAGAATATGCATCTGAATTTAGATATAGAAACCCAATTATTACAGATAAAGATATTGTTATTGCCATTTCTCAATCTGGAGAAACTGCAGATACTTTAGCGGCTATTAAGTTAGCAAAATCTAGAGGAGCATTTGTTTTTGGTGTTTGTAATGTTGTTGGGTCGTCTATTGCAAGAGAAACTCATGCAGGAGCTTATACGCATGCTGGTCCTGAAATAGGAGTTGCATCTACAAAAGCATTTACAACACAAATTACAGTATTATCATTAATTGCCTTGAAATTAGGGAAGGCTAAAGGAAAAATTTCTAAAACTCTTTTTCAAACGTATCTTCAAACATTACAGCTAATACCGAGTAAGATAGAGGAGTTGTTAAAAATTGACGAACAAGTAAAACACATTGCTTCTATATATAAAGACGCTACAAACTGCCTGTATTTAGGTAGAGGGTTTAATTTCCCTGTTGCATTAGAAGGCGCTTTAAAATTAAAAGAGATTTCATACATTCATGCAGAAGGATATCCTGCTGCAGAAATGAAGCATGGACCGATTGCTTTAATTGACGAAAATATGCCAATTTTTGTAATTGCAACTAGTAAAGGGCATTACGAAAAAGTGGTAAGTAATATTCAAGAAATAAAAGCGAGATCTGGTAAGATTATAGCAGTTGTTACAGAAGGGGACACTACGGTTAAAGAAATTGCAGATCATGTAATTGAAATCCCGGATACTGAAGAGGCGTTTACACCACTACTTACAACAATTCCATTTCAATTATTGTCTTATCATATAGCAGTAATGTTAGGGAGAAATGTAGATCAACCTAGAAATTTAGCAAAGTCAGTAACGGTGGAATAACGTAGGCAATAAAATATAAAGAAAAAACCAGATATTTATCTGGTTTTTTCTTTATATTTTATCGTGAACTTTGGGGTGATTTCCGTCATTCCATAGCGTTAAAATATCTGTTGCTACAGTTGCACCACTTCCAGCGGCAATTGCAAACTGACTTCTTAAACCAGCAATAGTTCCACAAGTATACAGTCCTTTATCTACCAACAAATCGTCATTTTTTAATTGAATTCTGTCTTTTTCTGGATTGGCTTTTTTATGTGGAATAATAAACGCTTCCAAACCATCAATAAGAAACGGTTTCGAATAGTTTAGTGCAATTACAACTATAGATGAGGTGTGTTTTCTTTTGTTTGTAGAGATAATAAACCCGTTTTTAGATTTTTCAATGGTACAAACTTTCTCTTTTTCTATCTGGTAAAGATGTGGGTACAACGTTTTTAATTGTTCTTTTCCATCATTTAAAAGAGCACTTCCTAGCGTTTTTGGATGAATTCCTAACACATTATTAAACAATGCGTTTTGTAGGTGAGAGGTTTTTTGATGTAGTATAATTCCAATTTTTTTATCAGCTGCAAAAGGTTTTTCTTTTGCAGAACCCAAAATTAAAGCACATTGCATTCCTGCTACTCCTCCACCAATAATTAACACATCAAATTTTTTCATTTAGGTTATTTTAGTCATTGTAAAGGTAAAGAAATAGAAAAAAATAAATGTATTTTTGCGAGATGTTTCAATTAGGAAAAACAATCGTTTCAGAAGACGTTATTCAAAAAGATTTCATGTGTAATTTATCAGCATGCAAAGGTGCTTGTTGTATTGATGGTGATGCTGGCGCGCCTTTAGAAAAAGAAGAAACCAAAATTTTAGAAGAAATTTATCCGAAGGTAAAACCTTTTTTACGCCAAGAGGGAATTGATGTTATAGAAAGTCAAGGGACTTGGGTTACAAGTGATTTGGGAGAATTAGAAACACCTCTAATAAACAATGCCGATTGCGCATATGTTATTTTTGATAAAAATAAAACCGCATTATGTGCAATTGAAGAAGCATATAATCAAGGAGTTATTGACTGGAAAAAACCAATTTCTTGTCATTTATATCCAATAAGAGTTAAAGATTATAGTGAGTTCTCTGCTGTAAATTATCATAAATGGGAAATTTGCGATGATGCATGTTCATTAGGAAAAGAATTACAAGTGCCTGTTTATAAATTTGTTAAACAAGCTTTAATTCGTAAATTTGGAGAAGATTGGTATGCGGAATTAGAAAAAGTAGCAGAAGCTAATATTAAAAACTAATTTGTGTTCTTACAAAAAATAAAGAATCACAAAAAAAGTAATATTAGCAATACGAACAGTTTCTTATGGCCGTTTATTTGAGCTTTTAGAATTAAAGTAGAAGTAAGCATTAATTTAACCGCGACAACAAAAGAGTAAAAAAATCTATTTTTTACCAAAATGACTCATATTTTATGAGTCCTTTTTTTTGCAAAAAAGTCAAACTTAAAAAAACCAAAAAAGAATTAGCAAATTCTAAAACTTTAAAATTCATATTTTTTATGAAGTCAATAAAACCAAGGGATTAAAAAAAATGAAAAAAACAAACAACTGTTATACAGCATTTTAAAAAGTTTTTTATAAAAACAAAAAAAAGAGAAAAGTGAACGTTTTGTTAAAAACTTCAAGGTATTGTGAATAAGTATGACTTCGTATTTCAGACAATTTTTTTAATCTTTGTTAATGTCCTTTTCGATAAACAACACATAAACGAAACAACTAAATATTTTTATAAAGAATGTCTGCCATAGAACCAATTTTACAGCCAAACGAAAACAGATTTGTAATTTTTCCAATTCAACATGATGATTTATGGGAATGGTATAAGAAACAACAAGCTTGTATTTGGACCGCTGAAGAAATTGATTTATCTGAAGACGTTATCGACTGGAATACAAAATTAACAGACGATGAACGCTACTTTATCAAACATATTTTAGCCTTTTTTGCAGCTTCTGACGGAATTGTAAATGAAAATTTAGCTGAAAATTTTGTAAATGAAGTGCAATACTCAGAAGCAAAATTTTTCTATGGTTTCCAAATTATGATGGAGAATATTCATTCAGAAACGTATTCTCTATTAATAGATACGTATGTGAAGGATAAAGCAGAAAAAGACAAGCTTTTTAGAGCAATAGAAACTTTTCCTGCAATTAAAATGAAAGCAGATTGGGCATTAAAATGGATAGAATCTGATTCTTTTGCAGAGCGTTTAATTGCTTTTGCAGCCGTTGAAGGAATTTTCTTTTCAGGAGCATTTTGTTCTATTTTCTGGTTAAAGAAAAGAGGATTATTACCTGGATTAGCTTTTTCTAATGAATTAATTTCTAGAGACGAAGGTATGCATTGTGACTTTGCTGTTCATTTACACAACAATCACATTGTAAATAAAGTACCAAAAGATCGTATTAGAGAAATTATAGTTGACGCATTAAATATTGAGCGTGAATTTATTACAGAATCTTTACCAGCTAGTTTAATTGGTATGAACGCAAAGTTAATGACTGAGTATTTAGAATTTGTAACGGATAGATTACTTGGAGAATTCAATTGCGAAAAAGAATACAATACTCCAAATCCGTTTGATTTTATGGAAATGATTTCTTTAGAAGGAAAAACAAACTTCTTTGAAAAAAGAGTATCAGAATATCAAAAAGCAGGTGTAAAATCTGGAGGAACAGGAAGTATCAGTTTCGATTCAGATTTTTAAAATTCAGTAAATTAATAAAGAATCAACAAATCAAAATAAGTGTCAAAAAGTGGATGTTTTGACAATATAATCAACCAAATAAAACCTTAATTAACAATGGATGTTCTAAAAAGAGACGGGAAGAAAGAGCCTGTGATGTTTGATAAAATTACGGCTAGAGTAAAAAAAATGTGCTATGGATTAAACAAAATTGTTGATCCTGTAAAAGTAGCCATGCGTGTTATTGAAGGGTTGTATGATGGCGTTACAACTTCAGAATTAGACAATTTAGCAGCAGAAACCGCCGCGACAATGACAACAGCTCATCCAGATTATGCAAAATTAGCAGCAAGAATTGCCGTTTCTAACTTACATAAAAACACAAAGAAATCGTTCTCAGAAACTATGGACGATTTATATTACTATGTAAATCCACGTACAGATAAAAAAGCACCATTGTTAGCAGATGATGTATATAAAATCATCAAAGACAATGCAGAAAAATTAGATTCTACTATTATTTATAATAGAGATTTTAATTACGATTATTTTGGTTTTAAAACATTAGAGCGGTCGTACTTATTAAAGTTAAACGGACAAATTGTTGAGCGTCCACAACATATGTTAATGCGTGTTTCAATTGGTATTCATAAAAACGATATTGACGAAGCAATAGAAACGTATGAGTTAATGAGTAAAAAATATTTTACACATGCAACTCCAACATTATTTAACGCGGGTACTCCAAAACCACAAATGTCTTCTTGTTTCTTATTACAAATGCAAGACGATAGTATTGATGGGATTTACGACACTTTAAAACAAACGGCCATGATTTCTCAATCTGCTGGTGGTGTTGGATTATCCTTACACAATGTAAGAGCTACAGGTTCTTATATTAGAGGAACAAACGGTACCTCAAACGGAATTGTACCCATGTTAAAAGTATTTAATGATACAGCTCGTTATGTAGATCAAGGAGGAGGAAAACGTAAAGGTTCTTTCGCAATGTATTTAGAACCTTGGCATGCTGATATTTTTGATTTTTTAGATTTAAAGAAAAATCACGGAAAAGAAGAAATGCGTGCAAGAGATTTATTCTACGCAATGTGGATTCCAGATTTATTTATGAAACGTGTTCAAGAAGATGGAATGTGGACGTTAATGTGCCCAAATGAATGTCCACATTTATTTGATACGTACGGAGATGAATTCGAAAAATTATACGAAGGATACGAAAAAGTAGGAAAAGGAAGAAAAACAATTAAAGCAAGAGAAGTTTGGGAGAAAATATTAGAATCTCAGATTGAAACGGGTACACCTTACATGTTGTATAAAGATGCTGTTAACCGTAAAACAAATCATAAGAATTTAGGAACAATCCGTTCTTCAAACCTGTGTACAGAGATTATGGAATACACAGCAAAAGATGAGGTTGCGGTTTGTAACTTAGCATCTATTGCTTTGCCAATGTTTGTTACAGAAAAAGAAAACGGAGAAAAATTTTTCAATCACAAAAAATTATTTGAAGTAACTAAAAAGGTAATACGTAACTTAGATACGGTTATCGATATGAATTACTATCCAGTTAAAGAGGCAGAAAATTCTAACTTCCGTCACAGACCAGTTGGATTAGGAATTCAAGGGTTGGCAGATGCATTTATCAGCTTGCGTTTACCATTTACTTCTGATGAAGCGAAAAAATTAAATCAAGAGATTTTTGAAACCATGTATTTTGCTGCGGTAACTTCTTCTATGGAAATAGCGAAAGCAAAAGAACCTTATTCTACATTTAAAGGATCTCCAATGTCAGAAGGAGAATTCCAATTTAATATGTGGGGAATTAAAGATGAAGAATTAAGCGGAAACTGGGATTGGGCAAAATTACGTAAACAAGTAATGAAACATGGAGTTAGAAACTCGTTATTAGTTGCTCCAATGCCAACAGCATCAACATCTCAAATCTTAGGAAACAACGAAGCATTTGAACCATATACTTCTAACATTTATACACGGAGAGTATTATCTGGGGAGTTTATTGTTGTAAACAAACATTTACTTGAAGATTTAGTAGAATTAGGATTGTGGAATAACGACATGAAAGAAGATATTATGCGGGCAAACGGATCTATTCAACATATTGATGCAATTCCGACAGAATTAAAAGAATTGTATAGAACAGTTTGGGAAATGAGCATGAAAGATATTATTGATATGGCGCGCCATAGAGGATATTTTATCGATCAATCTCAATCGCTAAACTTATTTATGCAAGATCCAGATTTTGGAAAATTAACATCGATGCATTTCTACGGATGGAAATCTGGATTAAAAACAGGGATGTATTATTTAAGAACAAAATCGGCAGTAAACGCAACTCAGTTTACACTTTCTAAAGAAAAGAAAGCTGATGAAGTTGAAAAACCAATGTCTGCAGAAGAATTTAAAGCAATGGTAGAAGCATCTAAAGATGCCGGACCAGACGATTGCTTAATGTGTGGTTCTTAATTGAACCAAAAATCTGTGAAATTCTATAAAAATAGTTTTTCATAATAATTAAATTAAAAGGATAAAAGAGAAGCATTTCTGCTTCTCTTTTTGTTATTTTCGTTTTTTCTGTCATTCCTGCGACTTGTGCTGAACTAGATTCAGTAAGGCAGGAATCTCATCATTAAATAAAAACAACAATGAACTGGGAACAATTACTTTCACTAAAACGATTTGGCGACACAGAAAAACGCCACAGAGCACAACAAGACGAAACACGTTTGGGTTTTGAAGTAGATTTTGATAGAATTATATTTTCATCAGCTTTTAGAAGCTTACAAGATAAAACACAAGTAATACCGTTGTCACAAACCGACTTTGTGCATACCCGTTTAACGCACAGTTTAGAAGTATCTGTTGTGGGTAGAAGTATTGGGAGACGTGTTGGAAAAGCTATTTTAGAACGTCATCCAAATCTAGTAGCATTAGGCTATACATTTAATGATTTTGGAGCCATTGTTGCTGCCGCTTCTGTAACACATGATATTGGTAATCCACCTTTTGGACATTCAGGAGAAAAAGCAATTGGAGAATACTTTAAAACAGGAAAAGGGCAAAAATTTAAAACAGCACTTTCTGAAAAAGAATATCAAGATCTAATAGATTTTGAAGGAAATGCCAACGGATTTAAAATATTAACAGAATCAAGAGAAGGGATTTCTGGTGGATTACGATTGTCATACGCAACATTAGGTGCGTTTATGAAATACCCAAAAGAATCGTTACCAAAAAAACCGACAAACCATATTGTAGATAAAAAATATGGCTTTTTTCAGTCAGAAAAAGACGCCTTTTTAGATGTTGCAAATGATTTAGGTTTAAAGCAAAAATCGACTACAAAAGATATTTCTTTTTACAGACACCCATTAGCGTATTTAGTAGAAGCGGCAGACGATATTTGTTATACAATCATCGATTTTGAAGACGGAATTAATCTTGGTTTAATCGAAGAAGATTTTGCACTAGAATTTATGATTAAGCTGGTAAAAAACACAATTGACACGAAGAAATACCATTCTTTACAACATAAAAAAGATAGAGTAAGCTATTTACGTGCATTAGCAATCGGTGTATTAATAAATGAGGCTGCAGACATTTTTTTAGCAAATGAAGAAACTATTTTAAGAGGTGAGTTTGACAAAGGTTTATTAGATAGATGTAAATACGAGGCTCAAATAAATGATATTATTAAAATTAGTGTAGATAAGATTTATAAAAGCAATAATGTAGTAGAAAAAGAAGTTGCTGGGTATAAAATTATTGCCGACGTAATAGATGTATTTGTAAATGCATTAAACAACTCCTTTTTAGAAACAGCTTCTAATTATGACAAACTAGTCTTAAATTTATTGCCAAACGAATACAAAAATACCACAGACAATTTATATCATAGAATTATGAAAATCTGTAGCTATGTTTCTAAAATGTCTGATAGTTATGCAATTAGATTGCATAAAAAATTAAACGGAAACCTTATATAAATTCAAATCACTAACTTTGAAAACCTTAAAATAAATTTCTTATGAAGAAAAAAATACTATTCTTTTTTGCTTTGGTTATTGGAGCGTTTGCAATCTATACGGCTTTAAATCAAGACTCTGAAGCAGAAAAAGTTAGAGAAAAATATGCAAAATTCTTAAAGAGTCATCGGTATAATCAATCTTTACAACTTACAAAAAAAGAGAGAAAAGCAAAAGGAATACCACCTAATAAATATTTTGAACAAGAATATTTATTGGAAATGAACCCAAATACAGGAAGAACACATCCTGAGAATTTTATTCGAGTTCAGCAAGAATTAAAAGCACAAAGAAAATCACAAAGAGTTCCTGGAGATGCAGCAGATAATATGTGGGTAGAAAGAGGACCAAATAATGTTGGTGGTAGAACACGAGTTGTGCTATTTGACCCAAATGATGCAACACACAAACGTGTTTTTGCTGGTGGAGTTTCTGGAGGTTTGTGGGCAAACAACGACATTACAGATGTAAACTCTTCTTGGACAAGAGTTGGTATTGATGAAAACTTATCAATAAGCTGTATGACAGTTGATCCAAATAATTCTCAAATTATGTATATAGGTACAGGAGAATCTTATACAGGAAATCAAGGAATTGGGAATGGAGTTTGGAAATCTACAGATGGAGGAACATCTTGGACAAATGTATATAGTGATAATTTAAATCCAAACTTAAGAGCTAGATTATTTTACATCAATGATATTGTTGCTTGGAATAATGGAGGAACAACAGAAGTATTTATTGGAGTTGCTGGAGCTCATGCAGGAAATAGTCAATTTCCTGGAGCACAAAAAACAGGATTATACAAAACTACAAATGCTGGAACTTCTTGGACCCAAGTAAACTTACCAGCAATTCCAGAGATAAGCACTGAATATGAACCTAACGATATAGAAATAGCAGCGGACAATACAATTTGGTTTGGTACAGGAAAAAATATTTATGGTAAAGGAGGTGGAACCATTTTAAAATCTATTAATGGAAATACTTTCACAGTTGAACATACAATAACAAACGGAGAAAGAGTAGAATTAGCTGTATCTAAAACAAACAAAGATAAAATGTATGTTTTATACAGTAGTACAACGACGCCTCAAATTCTGAGCACCACAGATAGTTTTACGACTACTACAAGTATTACTGGACCAGCAGATGCTGATACAGGAATTCCTAATAACGATTTTACGAGAGGACAATCTTGGTATGATTTGGTCATAGAAGTAGATCCAACAGACGATAATAAAGTGTATGTTGGCGGGATCGACTTATTTAGAAGTGTTGATGTAGGAACCACTTGGAAACAAATCTCTAAATGGTCTAATAACAATAATTTAGCAGCTTTAACCATTCCAACAGTGCATGCAGATCAGCATGGTTGGGCATTTCATCCAACAGACCCAAATAAAGCAATTATTGGGAATGATGGAGGTGTATATTATGCGAGTTCGTTATCAGGAGCAGAAACAACAACTACAGCAATAGAAGCAAGAATTAAAGACTATAATGTAACTCAATTTTATCACGGAGAAATTGGGCAAAGCACTACAAATCAATTATTGCTTTCTGGGGCTCAAGATAATGGAACTCAATTTATTAATGGGGCAAGTACAGGAATAAATAGCACTATTGAAATAAGAGGTGGTGATGGTGCTTATAGTTTTATAGACAAAGATGGTAGCTACGCTATTGCAGCATATGTATATAACAATTATCGTAGATATCAGTTACCTTATTCTGGAGCTTATACAACAATTTTTACTGACAGCGATCCTTATTCTGGGAGCTTTATAAATCCAGCAGACTTAGATGATAACTTAGATATCTTATATACAAATTTTGCTACAGATAGTTCGTCAACGAGATTAGGAGCTATAGGAAGATTTAGTAATTTATCTACCTCGGTTGATAAGTTAGTTTTAAAAAACGTTTTATTAGACACAGATGCCACCGTTTTAAAAGTATCTCCATTTACAACAACATCTACAAAATTATTTATAGGAACTAGGAACGGAAAAGTATTAATAGTTGACAATGCAAATACAGCTGGTCCGGTTTGGAGTACTATTTCAGGAGGAAGTTTTTCAGGAAGTGTTTCTTCGATAGCATTTGGTACTACAGAAAATGATATTTTAGTAACTTTCCACAATTATGGTGTAATTAGTATTTGGTATAGTGCTGATGGAGGAACTAATTGGACATCTAAAGAAGGTAATTTTCCAGACATTCCTGTAAAAGCAATTATGATGAATCCTTTAAACACTAATGAAGTAATTATAGGAACACAATTAGGTGTTTGGAAAACTGATAATTTTAATGATGCAAATCCAAGTTGGACTCAATCTTTTAACGGAATGTCTAATGTAAAAGTTACAGCATTTAGTTTAAGAACTGCAGACAATACTGTAATGGCTTCTACATATGGTAGAGGAATGTTTACTGGACAATTTACTGCTGGAGCTACTGCTTCTTTAGAGGATGTAATCAAAGACAACAAAGTGTTTACAATGTATCCAACAGTTTCTAGTGGAGAATTTACCCTATTCGCAAAAAACACGGTAGGAAAAGCAACCCTTTTGATGTTTGATATGAACGGTAAATCAGTATTTTCTAAACAAGTTGATTTTACACAACAAGAAAAACAACCAATTTCTGTAAACTTAACTTCTGGAGTTTATATTGTTAATTTGATAGACTCAAAGAATAGAAAAGCTACAGGAAAAGTAATTATTAAATAAAAATATTTTTAACTATAAAAAAAGCAGCATTAATTCAATGCTGCTTTTTTTATTTCGTTAGATATAGCATCGGAATCTATTTTTGCAATTTTATAAAGTTCTTCAACAGCTCCTTGATGAATAAATTCATCTGGAACTCCAAGTATTGTAATGTTATTTTTATACCTATTTTTTATTGCAAATTCTGAAATTGCACTTCCAAATCCACCAGAAATTGTTCCGTCTTCAACGGTAATAATAGTCTCAAAAGAATTGAAAATGGTGTGCAGTAATTTTTCATCCAAAGGCTTCACAAAACGCATGTCGTAATGCGCCACAGAAATATTTTGATTTGTTTTTTCAATGGCTGAAGTTACATTTTTTGCAATGCTACCAATAGATAAAACCGCAAGCTCTTTCCCTTCTTTTACACAAATTCCTGTGCCAATTTCTATGTTAGAAAAAGGGTGTTTCCAATCAATCAAAACACCTTTTCCTCTCGGATACCGAATTGCAATCGGATTTTTCAATCCTAATTGAGCGGTGTACATAATGTTTCTAAGTTCAATTTCATTTCTTGGCGCAAAAATTATTAAATTCGGAATACAACGTAAATAAGCTAAATCAAAAACGCCATGATGTGTTGCGCCATCTTCTCCAACCAAACCTGCTCTATCTAAGCAAAAAATTACAGGTAAATTTTGCAAGGCAACATCGTGTATAATTTGATCGTAAGCGCGTTGTAAAAAAGTAGAATAAATATTACAAAAAGGAACAATTCCTTGTGTTGCCATTCCTGCTGCTAATGTTACAGCGTGTTGTTCTGCAATACCAACATCAAAAGTTCTTTCAGGAAATTTTTCTAGCATAAAATTTAAGGAACTTCCAGTAATCATAGCGGGAGTGATGCCAACAATTTTTTTGTTTTTTTCTGCCAATTCAACCAAGGTTTTACCAAATACATCTTGATATTTTTGTGGCTCAATTTTTAGCTCTTTTGGAATAATTTCACCTGTTTTACGATCAAATTTCCCAGGTGCGTGATATTGAACTTGGTTTTCTTCTGCTTGTTGTAGACCTTTTCCTTTTGTAGTAATAATGTGTAAAAATTTGGGTCCTTTTACCTTTTTCAATCGAGTCAATTCAGAAAGGAGTTCGTCTAAATTATGACCATCAATAGGGCCAGAATAGTTAAAATTTAAGGCTTTAATAATATTGTTTTGTGCAGCTAATCTTTTATCTGATTTTACTTTAGTTAAATACTCTTTTAGTGCACCAACTGACGGATCAATACCAATAGCATTGTCATTTAAAATAACCAACACATTTGCATCTGTAACTCCAGCATGATTCAAGGCTTCAAAAGCCATTCCGCTTGCAATAGAAGCATCACCAATAACTGCAATATGTTGTTTTTCTGTTTCTCCTTTTAATTTAGAAGCAATTGCCATTCCTAACACTGCAGAAATAGACGTAGAAGAATGACCAACACCAAAAGCATCATAATTGCTTTCACTTCTTTTTGGAAAACCTGAGATTCCGTTTAATCGTCTATTCGTATCAAAAATAGCCTTCCTTTCAGTCAATATTTTATGTCCATATGCTTGATGCCCAACATCCCAAACTAATAAATCAGTTGGTGTATCAAACAAGTAATGCAACGCAATAGTTAATTCAACAACACCTAAACTTGCGCCTAAATGCCCTTCTTTTGTTGCTACAATATCAATAATAAAGTCACGGATTTCTTTTGCCAAAACCGGTAATTGTGAGGGTTTTAGTTTTCGTACATCTTTAGGATTGTAAATTGTATCTAAAAGTTTTGTTGACATAAAGCAAAAGTACGAGTTTTACATCTGATTTTCTTTTTGTATTATTGAAAAAATATTCTTTTATAATGATGACTCCTTTTGATGATGTTTATTTTATGAAAAAAGCTTTAGAAGAAGCAGCAACAGCTTTAGATAAAGGAGAAGTTCCGGTTGGAGCAATCATCGTTTTTAAAGAACAAATTATAGCAAGAGCACATAACTTAACAGAAACCTTAAACGATGTAACAGCGCATGCAGAAATGCAAGCATTTACGGCAGCGGCAGATTATTTAGGAGGAAAGTATTTAAAAGAGTGTACGTTATATGTAACGTTAGAACCTTGTCAAATGTGCGCAGGCGCAAGTTATTGGGCACAATTAGGAAAAATCGTGTATGGAGCTTCTGAATTAGAACGCGGTTTTTTAAAATTGAAAACTACTATTCATCCAAAAACAAAAGTTGTTGGTGGTATTTTAGAAAATGAATGCAGCACAATATTAAAACGCTTTTTTATAGAAAAGCGAAACTTGAATTAAGAAAAAACCTCATCATTTCCTGAAATAAATTCAGTATAAATGATGAGGTTTTCTATATAAATTAGTTTCCAGTAATTTTTACATTATCTATTTGTGCAGTTGTAGTAACACTTCCATCACCACCAAAATATTTAAAAGCAATGTTGATTGTGCCAGACAAACACGATAAACTAATGTCCCCAGATTTGGTAAAAAAGTTTGAAAAATCATTCCCTGGACCTTCAGATAAGTCAGCATTAATTTGAGTCCAAGTAGCCGTTTTTACATCTCCATAAAAATCTGAAGAAATAAATACATTTAAAGCTTTTCCATTATCATACCCAGTGTTTGTGTCAAAAGTTAACGTTTCGTTTGTGGTTGTGTCTAAATTGATTGCTGGAGAAATTAACCACGTTTCTAAAGGATTTTCTCCTGTTCCATAAGCAGACATTTCTATAACTCTATTGCCGTTTTTTGTTTTAGATTTAAAGATGTTTTTACCACCATTTGCATTGATGTTTAACCAACCTGCTTTTAGTAAATGCGAATTATTTTTAATGTTTTCAAAAGCTTCATTTATTAAAATAGTACTTCCTGCACTCGTGTTTGCATCACAATTTAAAAAGACAGGATCGCATCTTGTGGTATTTGTAAAAGTAATATTTGCTGGTGAATTTACAATTGCAACTAAAAATTCTGCAGCATAATCTTTAGATAAAATAAAATCAATTTGTCCTTGTCCTTCAGGTATTAGAATAGACTTAAAACTAGAAAAAGTACTCGTTTGTAATCTAAGTGTATGTTCTGTACCACATTCAAAAAGATATCGAAAACCGTCATATTCATCATATTTTTCTCCAGAAAAAGTTTTTCCTTTTTGAGAAATATCAAATTGCGCATTTTCTATTCGAACGAATGTGTTAATAGCTGCATCTGTTGCCGTTTCTATAGTAATTTTTTGAGGAATTATTGTGGCAATTGTTGAGGTTCTAAAAAGGTAATTGCTGATGGCTGCTGTTGGAATTTCTGTTGTTCTACCACCTTTTAAAAAACCTAACGAATATTTTCCTGGAGCTAAATTTATGGGGTTCACTTCACTTTGCCCGTCATCATACGAAACCGATAAACCATCTAATTTGATATAAATTTTTTGTCCGATGGTAAACAAATCACTTAAAGCTGATTTGTTAATTAAAACTTCAATTCCAGCAGTTGGATTTTCTGGTTTGTCTTGAACAATTAGTTTTTTATAAAAATTACCAGTTGCATCCGATGAAATTACGTAAGTTTCAATAAATGTGGGATTATTTTCATTTATAGGAAATGTAAATACTAACTTTTCATTAGAAAAAAACTCTTGTTGTAAAGCCGTTTTTACTTTATCTAAAGTAGAATTTGTTGTAATATTTGGGTCTTTAATAGTTACATCCGGCACAGTAAAATCTGTGTTTTGTACACAAGAGTTCAGCGTAAATGCCAAGATAAGAATTGTAACGATGTTATATATTTTAGTTGTTTTCATAGTTGTGTTTTTTAGTAAATTTTTCATAATAATTAAAATCTAAAGTTGACATTCAAAAAGTACGTTGCTTCTCTTCCGTACCAATATTTAGCTCCAAAAATTGGAGTGTTTAGTGCTTTATCATCCCGTAATTCTCTATAATTTGCATTTCTACCTTGTTCAAAGCCACCAGTTTTGTATTTGGTGTTTTGTAAGTTGCTAACACTTGCAAAAATACTCACGTAGTAATCGTTAATTTTCCAAGATTTTCCGCCAATTAAATTGATAACATTATAGCCACCAAAATTTTCTTGTTGTAATAATTGTTTTGCTAATTCAGGATCATAATCGTTAAAAGGAATTCCGCCATTATCAGCAAAATTGCTTGTTCTTGTTAACGGTGTAACATCTACAAACGCATTTGCAAAGAAATTGATGGTAGCTCCAATCCACCAATAATCAGGATCTCTATATTCAAATCCTACAGAATATGCTTGTTGTGGTCCTGCAGCTATTTTGTAGTTTTTTAAGTTTGATGGTCTAGGTTCAAATTGAAATCCTTCAACTTCAGATTTTAAGGTTAATATTGGATTGTTGTCATATATATATTGACCAATATTTGCAGCTCCTTTTAATTTGATTGCCGCAGTAACTTGTGCTTCCAAACCTAATTCTACTCCAAAATGTTTTTTATCGATTTGGGTTAAAATCTCTTGAACAAAAGCTGTATAATCTGAACCGCTTCCTCCAATTCCGTCTGCATAATAAAATGAAACTTCTGTTGCATTTTTAATTTTTGCGTAATAACCTGTTACTTTCGCTTGGAACATTGGACTTCTAAAAATATAACTTGCATCAGCAGAAAAAATTTTCTCACTTGTTAAATTTTCAACTACATCGTTGTTGACTCTTGAGTTAGAAAAGGTATTACGTAGCGTTGGTGCTTTTGTTAAATAGCCAACATTTGCATCTACTAAATGACGTCCTGTAAATTTATAAGTTGCGCCGCCTTTAAATCCATAATTTGTAAAAGATGGTTTTTCAGATGTACCGAAAGAAGCATTTTCTGCGACAAATTTTCCGTTTAGATAATATCCATCTCGTAGGTGAGTTGTATTTGAAACACTTGCTGCAACGTAAAAATCTATTTTATTGTATTTAAATTGTGCTTGGACAAATCCGTTTAAGATATTAGTAGTTAAATTAAAATTGTATTTAAATGTATCGCCAACTGTAACTTCTCTATTCGGGTTGTTTACATCGTTTTGTTTTAAACTGTTTGTATCTGCAAAAGAATCTACATCTAAATATTTTGTTCCTCCTAATAAATCTGTCACTTTAGCAAAGTTGTCTGAACTAAAATATCTGTATTGTACAGAAGCGTTTAAGGTACTATTTTCGTTAATCTCAGTTTCGAAAATTGAGTTTACAGAAAACTGTTTGTCATCATTTCTATCTTCATATAAAACATAGGTAGCATATCCTTTATTAAATGGATTTAAATTTCCTTGATATAAACGTGTCCAATCTAATTGACCATTATGTATAAAGTTTTTTTCCATTTCATAGATATTGCTATACCCTTGTCTTAAACCATAACTTGGTAGTTTTTGATAATAGGTTGGATCTGGATTAGAGCCACCTAAACTCACAATTATTGGAATGCCATTTATGGAGCCATCAATTTTACTTCCGTTATAATTTATTCTACTATTTGCAACTTCTCCAAACTGATACGCAACATTGGTGTTTAAAGTGGTATAATCATTAAGTGCCCAGTAATGATTTAACATTACGATGGGCTCTACAATTCTTTTTTCTCTAGAATTTCTAATTCTTTCGTTTTGCATTCCCCAATACGAATTGTATTGAATTCCTTTTAAATCATACACTTCTTGGGTGTTTGGAGACGATTTTCCTCTTTGATTTGGAGTGTAAAAAGAAGTAAGATTTATGCTGTGAGAGTCATTTATTTTTTTCTCGATTGAAACAAAAATTGAATTTGCGGCGTAAAAAGTGCCGTCGTTAAAACCTTCTTTTCCTGCTCTTCTACTAGCAGAGATTGTAAAAGCCCAATTATTTCTCAATAATCCAGAAGAATACGTTGCCATAATTCTGTACTCGTAAGTCCTATTGGCAGAAGAATAGGAAATTCTTCCTCCAGGTCTAGCTTTAGAAGCTCTAACATTAATGTTTGTAGAACCTAAAACTCCTCCAAAAGTAAAGTTTGATGGCGCTAAACCAGAACTAAATTCTTGTTCTCTGAGCACATCATTTAATCCGCCCCAATTACTCCATTGTGGTCTTCCGGTGTAAATTTTGTTCATTTCAATTCCATTGATTAACAATGGAGCATTGTCAGAATCCAACCCTCTAACTCTAAAAAACGATGCGCTAAATTCAAATGCCGCAGATCTTAAATAAACATCTTTTGAAGATTGTAATAATCCAGAAATATTAAAAGCAGTACCATTATCGTCATTTAATTCATCATCTGTAATGGTAATTGTACTTAAATCTTGAGCTACAGAAATGTCTTCGTAAAATAAAACAGTACCTAAATCGATTGTTTTTCCGGATAATTGAATTGGGAAATTTTGCGTTTCATAGCCTTTAAAACGAATACGTACAATAAATTTTCCGTTGGGGAGGTTTTCTAAAATAAACATTCCGTTTACATTAGTTTTGGTAGTGTTTGACTGTATAGCAATAGAAACTCCCATAATGGGTTTTTCGGAATTGATATCAACCACAATACCTTTTACAATGTTCTGAGCAGAAACTTTCGGGCAGAAAATAACCGTCAAGAACATCATTAAGATGATCTTTTTCATAGTGTTCAATTTTTTATTTAAAGATATAAAAAATAATTTAACTACTAGATTTTCAGTAAAATAGGCAAGGTTTAAAATTGTTTATATTTGTAATAAAACTTGCAAAATGAAAAAAACACTTCTCTTAGGAGGCTTTATGTGTATCTCTTTACTCATAAATGCACAATCAAAAACGAATCAATATACCATTAGAACACTTGCTTTTTATAATGTCGAAAATTTATTCGATACAATTAACAACCCAAATAAAAACGACGAAGCAAGTCCGATGATGGAGTTGAAAGGAAATAAATCTAAAGTGTATTGGGATAAAATAGACAAGTTAGGAAGTGTCATTTCTCAAATTGGATTTGAGGATGCAAAAACGGGTCCGGCAATCATTGGAATTTCAGAAATTGAAAATCGAGCGGTTTTAGAAGATTTGATAAAATCAAAATATCTAATAAAAAGGAATTATGATATTATTCATTACGAATCGCTAGACAAAAGAGGAATTGATGTAGCCTTGTTATATCAAAAAAAATATTTTAAACCCATACATCACCAATCGTTTACACCCGCTATTTTTAGAGATAATTTTAGAGTGTATACAAGAGATCAATTATTGGTTTCTGGGTATTTAGATGATGAATTAATTCATGTAATTGTAAATCACTGGCCCTCTAGAAGTGGTGGCGAAGCGGCAAGTAGGCAGTTACGTGAAAAAGCTGCGTATCAGAATACAAAAATTATTGAAAAAATTAGAGAAACAGAACCGAATGCAAAAATCTTTAGCATGGGAGATTTTAATGACAACCCAACCGATTCTAGTTTTAAAAATGTATTAAAAACAAAAGGGAAAAAGAAAGAGGTAAAAGAAGGTGATTTGTACAATCCGTTTGAAGAAATGCACAAACAGGGTTTTAATACAACAGGTTACAGAGATAATATTAATTTATTTGATCAAATATTTTTTACTTCTCAAGCTTTAGACACAGGAGATAAAGACTATTCTTCTTATAAAATGTTTAAAGCTATGATTTTTAACAAACGTTTTTTAACCAATAAAAAAGGACGTTATAAAGGGTATCCGTATAGAAGTTTTTCAAATGGTGGTTATACCGGCGGATATAGTGATCATTATCCGGTGTATATTTATTTGATAAAAGAGAAGAATTAAGATATTTAGTAGATAAAAAATCCTTGCACATTATAGAAAGAAAGCGCGAGGATTTTTATATAATTGAATTAGTAACTAATTATTTTTTATCTTTTTTTAATGTTGGATACGTAACACCCAATTGTTCTAAATAGGTATCAAACTTTTTTTCGTTATAATAAAACTTCTCTAGTTGAGGTCTAAATTGTTGTTGTTTGTCTTTATTTAGATAAATTGGTGGTAAGTCGTCGGCAGAAATCATTGGTTTATACGATGTTTTTTCACGTTGTTTATTATTAAAATAGTCTTTTGCCTCTTTTAATAAGTTGGGTTTTAATAAAAAATCAATAATTGTCATTGCTTCAACTTTTGCTCCAGTTGTAACACCCTTATGTGCAATTGGCGTTGCCATTGCAATAGCATTACTCCAATGATGCCCTTGTAAACCAGGAATATTTGAAGGATAGCTTAATGTTACTGTTGGTACTTTCCATGAAACATCACCAATATCGTCTGAACCGCCACTAATCGGAGTTTTAATAGGCAATCCTAAAGGAATTAATTTATCACTTAAACCTTCAATTATAGATGATTTTACTTCTATTTGAACCGCTTTAGCAAGAATTTGATCTTTTTCTGACCATATTGGTAACCCTACAGTTTTAATATTCTCATACATAGTTTCTGCAATAGTTTTGTTAAAATGTCTCGGCCAAGCAGTTCCAAGGATTTTGGATTTTACTGTTGTTTTTGTCATTAAAGCAGCTCCTTTTGCTACATCATTTGCTTCTTTATACATTTCCATAATTCCATCATACGTAACATCTCTAAAATAATACCAGATAGATGCTTTAGAAGGAACCACGTTTGGTTGGTCTCCTGCATCTGTAAAAATTGAGTGAGATCTTTTTAACGGATGCAAATGCTCTCTTTTATAATTCCAACCAACACTCATTAATTCAGCAGCGTCTAAAGCACTACGTCCACGCCAAGGCGAACCAGCAGAATGTGCAGACTCTCCTTCAAAAGTATATTCTACAGAAATTAATCCTGTACCACTTGCTTCTCCATAAGAAACACCCAAATCACTACTTACATGTGTAAAAATACACATGTCTATTTTATCAAAAAGGCCATCTCTTGTGTACCAAGCTTTTGCGGCAACTAATTCTTCTGCAATTCCTGGCCATAAAATAAGTGTTCCGCCAATATTTTCTCGTTCCATAATTTTTTTCACTGCAAGTACAGCAGTAATGTTTAATGGAATTCCTGAGTTGTGTCCTTCGCCATGACCAGGCGCTCCTTCTACAATTGGTTTATGATATGCAACACCTGGATATTGAGATGCTTTTGGAATACAATCAACATCGCTTCCTAAGGCAATAACGGGCCCGTCACCATTAGACCATCTAGCAAACCAAGCAGTTGGAATTCCAGAAACAGATCGTTCAATTTCAAAACCATTTTGTTCTAGAATACCTGTTAAGTATTTAGAAGATTCATATTCTTGAAAACCTAATTCAGAAAAACTGAAAATTTTATCAACCATTACTTGAGATTGCTTATGATTGGCTTGTACAATTTGAGAAACTTCTTTTTTTAAAGATTCAACTTTTCTTTTATTCCATTTTTTTTGAGCAGAAGAAAATTGTGTTGTTCCTAAAAAAATGAAACATAAAATAAATGCGAGTTTTTTGTTAAGATTTGTAAACATTGGTTCGTTTTTTAATTAAGCAAAACAATTTATTGTTTAGCTGTGTTTTGCAAACAAGGTACTAAAATTTTGAGAATCAAAGAACTGTTTTATATTCTTTAAAAGCAGTTAATTATACACGTTTTTATGTAGCGTCATTCTTTTTTCAGAGCAATATACAATCTTTATTTACTTGTTAGTTTTAAAATAGTATATCCTACAATTCCTGAAATTAATGAGCCTATAATAACCCCTACTTTTACTGAATTTATACTAATCAAATCACCATAAAAAGCTAAATTACCTATAAAAATTGACATTGTAAAACCTACTCCTGCAATGGCTGAAATTCCTAATATTTGTTTTAAATTTAAACCTCTGGGCAGTTCAGCAATTTTAAGCTTAATTCCTAAATAAGAGAATAGTGCAACACCAACAAATTTCCCAACAAATAAACTAAGAGCAATATTTATCATTAATGAAAAATTAAAATCATAGCTCAAGCTAATAACAACTCCAGCATTTGCAAAGGCAAAAATAGGTAACACGAAATAAGCAACTAAACTATGAAGTTTATTTTCGAGATGTTGCAAGGGTGAGCGAACTTCACAAGTTAAATCATCTAAATTATCTATACATTTTAATTCACCCTTTGTGAGTAAATGTTTTTCATCATTGTCGGATGCTGATAGAATTTTATTGGAAATAGTGCTAAGATGATTTGAAAATAATGTTATATTTATTCTTCTTTTTATTGGAACTGTAAAAGCCAAAAGAACGCCTGCAATTGTAGGATGCACTCCTGATTTTAAAAATAAACACCAAATAATAACTGCTAAAATTATACCTATTGAAAATGAAAATTTCTTTTTGTAATACAGGATTGCTAAAAAGCTAATGAGTATAACTCCATACATAATAAAACTCCAATTTATATCTACACTATAGAATATAGCAATTACAAGAACTGCGGCAATATCATCTATAATAGCAAAAGCGGTAAGAAATATTTTAAGACTTATAGGAACTCTTTTACCTAATGTACTTAAAACGGCCAATGCAAAAGCAATATCAGTTGCCATTGGAATGCCCCAACCTTTAGATGTAGCGGGATCTTGATTTAAAAATAAATATAAAGCAACAGGAACTAAAACACCACCTAATGCTGCAATAAAAGGAAAGGCAGCTTTTTTTACTGTGTTTATTTCTCCAATAAGTAATTCTCTTTTTAGTTCTAAACCAATTAAGAAAAAGAAAACAGTCATTAGGCCATCATTTATCCAAAGAATTAAGGGTTTTTTTAATTCAAAACTTTGAAACGATATTCCAATTTCGTGCTGCAATAAATTTTCATAATATTCGCCATATATTGAATTTGCCCAAAATAGAGCAATAATAGTCGCTCCAAAAAGTAACATTCCTGCTAAACTTTCAGTTTTAACAAATTTCTGGAATGGTGTTAGTAGTAAGTTTTTTATCATCTATTTTTCGGTTTGTTTCTATGTTTTGTTCTGAAATACGGCTACAGGTTAAAATTAATTTTACGCTGATAATTTGCATACCATATTTGGTGTTTTAAAGTATAAAGATAAGTGTAATCTTATTTCGTTGTATAATTTGATTGCATTTTTTGCTGCTCTTTTAGCATTTTCCAAGTTCATAAAGGTCTGATTTAGATAAAACCCATCTTTTAAAATAACGTTAACTCTTTCTGCTATTGCATTTCTGTAACAATAATTTTCTTCTGTCTTAATTAATGTTTATTTTTTTCTTTTTTAGTATTTGTGTATATATTGCTACAATACTGTATGTCTCTGTCTGAAGGATAATGACTCCTTTACTATTTTTAGCTTTATTAAGGGCTTTCCCACAATGATATAGCCTACTATTTTTCTAGAATATAGATATGTAATAAGCGCCAAAGAGCAAAAACCTTTTATGGTTCTGATATAAGTAATATCCGATATCCAAACATGATTTGGTTTAGAGACTTCAATTTTTTTTATAATATTGTTATATTTATAAAACCTGTGATACGAGTTTGTTTTTTACCTCAGTTCTTTGTTGTGCTTTTGTGCATTCATTTTTTTAATAATTATTTTAGAATAATATTTTGCACCAATTTTATTTAAGTGAATTGCGTCTGACATAAAATTTGGGTCTGTTTTGTCATACAAAAATCCAATATAATTTCTATTCTTTAATTTACGGAGTGTCTCATACAAAAAACTATAATATTCAGGTTTAATTTGTTCTTTGTATTTGATGTGGTATGGTGTAGATATTAGTGTTAAATCGATATTGTTTACTGTGCACAAGCTATCTATTTTGTAAAGGTAGATTCTTTGATAATTGCTAAATTTTTTTTCGTTTTTTATTATTGAAAAATGCATATTAAATGAACGGTTAATTATTTCTGTGGTGGGGTTTGAATTATTTGACTCATAGAATCCTCCCCAATCAGGTGTAAAATAAACACCTGAAATAAAATTGAATATTGGCAATTGACTAAGATGGTTTGTGAATTTAGAATTGTCAAATAATGGAATAAAATATAAATATCTTTCAAAGCTGCCCTTACCTTCTGGAAAATCAATATTGAACAGCCTATTATAAACTGGAGCAAAATTATGGATTGACACTCCTAAAATTACTTTATTTATTTTATGGTTTTTATTTTCAACCAATTTCCGTAATTTATTATATGTAAAATAATAATGTTCGCCTGAGCTTGCTAGATTTTTTGTCCTTTTAGCGATTAGCTCCCCATTAAGACGTTGCATTTGAGAGTCACCCATTAGTAAGCATTCATATTCGGATATCTCTTTAAATTTTGAATCAATCTTTAACTTTGTAAAGAGATAGAATGTTGAAGTTGATATAACAAAGATCAAAGCAGGTAAGCTGAATATTAATATTTTAATTCCAAAATTTTTCATAACCTACATTTAAAATTGAAAGTAAATAAATTGTTGTTCTTTACCGCCAAACCAAAAAATTGCAATAATAATCAGATAATACATTGCATATCTTAACGGACGCTTCCACTTTAAGCCCAAATTTGCAATTGCGTATTGTTCTTCTCGTCCTTTCCATTCAATTAAAGTAAAAAGAGCAACAAGAGAAATTGTTATTAAAGCCCTACTCATTCCGGCAAACTTTGGTAAAGAAAAAAGTGAAGAAGAAAATATTTCGGAAATATAGCTCAATGCATGTTCAATGTTATTTGCTCTAAAAAATATCCATGCGAAAACAGTCAAGCTAAAAGTTAGCAGCATAAGAGAAAATTCTGTAATATTTGGGAAGTTTTTTCCTTGGGCTATTATATTTAAATTGTTGCGATTATTTTTAGTAAGCAAAAGAGGTAAAAAGTAAATAGCATTTAATGCTCCCCAAACGATAAAAGTCCAATTTGCTCCGTGCCAGAATCCACTAACAATGAAAATGATAAAAGTATTGCGAACTTTTATCCAGGTACCACCCCGACTTCCACCCAATGGAATATAAAGATAATCCCTAAACCAAGTTGAAAGTGAAATATGCCATCGTCTCCAAAACTCGGCAATGTCTCTTGAGAAATAAGGAAAGTTAAAATTTCTCATTAGGTCAAAACCAAACAAGCGTGAAGTTCCAATTGCGATATCAGAATAACCAGAAAAATCACCATAAATTTGGAAAGTAAAAAACAAAGCACCTAAGACCAAAGTGCTTCCATTCATATCAGTTGAATTGTTGAATATTTGATTAGCGAACTCAGCACAATTGTCGGCAATTACAATCTTCTTAAATAAACCCCAAAGTATTTGACGCATCCCATCAACAGCTAATGTGTAATTAAACTTTCTTTCTTTATAGAACTGAGGAAGTAAATGTGACGCCCTTTCGATTGGGCCGGCAACTAATTGTGGAAAGAAACTTACAAATGCAGAGAATGCGATAAAATCTTTTGTTGGCTCTAATTTTCGTTTGTAAACGTCTATTGTATAGCTTATTGTTTGAAAAGTATAAAAGCTAATGCCAACAGGTAAAATGATATTTAAAGAGTTCGCTTTTATTTCTGTCCCAAAAAATGAAAAAGCAGTTATAAAATTGTCAAGAAAAAAATTATAATATTTAAAAAAACCAAGAAAACCAAGATTTACGAAAATACTTATCCAAAGTAAAATTTTGCGTTTAGTTTGATTTCCTTCTGTTCTGAGTTTTCGTCCAACTGAATAGTCAATAATTGTACTGAAAAGTATCAAGGATAGAAACCTCCAGTCCCACCAGCCATAAAATAAATAACTTGCAGCTACTATGAAAAAGTTTTGCTGTTTTAGGTTTTTGTTTAGCACAAACCAATAAAGTATAAAAACTATCGGCAGGAAAACAGCAAAATCAAGTGAGTTAAAAAACATAAATTTTGTCTTTACGATGGAGTAGAATCAAGGAGAAACCCATGATTTTGAAATTATATCGGCTATTATTTTTATACATAGTTAGATGTCGTTGTTAAATTTATCCATGTTGATGACGATTTTTCCAAATTGTTCGCCTTTAGCCATTTTGTCAAAAGCCAAGTTGATATCTTGAATGGAATAAATAGAGTCAATAACGGGACGTATTTTCTCAGAAGAAATGAAGGTTATCATTTTTTTAAATTCTTCATTACTTCCCATGGTTGTACCATGAATTGATATCTGTTTCCAGAAAATGATACTAGGGCTTAAGTTTTGAATATTACCTGCGGTTCGCCCAAGTAACGCAATTCGAGCACCTGGGTTTGTCATTTCTGTCAATTCTTTAAAACCTTCACCAGCAGCACTATCTACTATAACATCAAAACCATTGGTCATCTGTAATAATTTGGCACTCCAATTGCTTTCTTTATAATTAACACCTCCTTTAGCACCTAACTCTATTGCTTTAAGTATCTTATGGTCATTTCCTGATGTAACATATACTTTAGCACCTAATGCAACGGCAAAACTTAAAACGAATAACGCAACGCCTCCGCCAATTCCATTAATTAAAATTTTGTTACCTTTTTCAAATTCTCCTCTAGTAAATAATGCTCGATATGCTGTTAATCCAGCCAATGGAAGCGCTGCTGCTTCTTCAAATGAAAGGTGTTCAGGTTTATGATATACATATTGTTGGTTGATGGAAATATACTCAGCAAAAGTTCCGTGTTTAGGAAATCCTAAAATTTCATAATTTCCCCCATGTACTTTGCTATTTGTTCCCCAATTTAAAGATGGATTTATAACAACTTCATCTCCTTCTTTTAAGCCCTTTACATTAGCACCCACACTCACTATTATTCCTGCGCCATCTGATCCCAATATGATATTTGAATCATTACTTAGCTTCTTTTCTTTGAGTGTCCAAAGCTCATGATGATTAAGAGACGCGGCTTTTAATTTAACCAAAACAGCGGAGTTTGAGATAATAGGTTTATCAACATCTTTTATTTCAAGTTTATATATTTTTTGATTTAAGACAATAGCTTTCATATAATATTTTTAGGATTCTGAATTTATGACACCTAACGTCAACTATGTATGGCATAGAGAGGCACAGCTAACGGATAGCCATAATTGTGGCTTATAAAGATAAAAATAGGAAATAAAAACGAACATTGGGGAATCACCGGATTTTTATCTTAAGGGAAAATCCGCCGCAATGAACTATGTGGGTTGTTCTAAACTGTATTTTTATTTTTTAGCCATTAATTTCTTATAGAATTTTTCCTGTTCCAAATCGTTTGTTGATTTATCAAATTGGTGAAATACTCCGAACAAGTAACGTCTTTCGTTCATTGTCAGTAATGACAAAAAGTAAAATCCATTATTTCATAGAAAAAGCGTAGTATTAGAGTATCAAAATTAATTTATTATGTTTAAAAAATATGCTGCAATTGCTGCAATTATTACTTTCGGTTTTATTGCGTGTACTACCAATAACCAATTAAAAACATCAGAATATTATGATGTAATCAATCAAGAATTTAAAGGAGATTTAGCATTCGAAACCATTTCGTTTGTAGAAAAATACTGGCGTGTTGTTGGTAATACAGGCTTTAATAAAAGCGTGTACAGAATTGCAGAGCAATTAGAAAAAGACGGATATGTTTTAGAAGAAAAAGCTACCGATAAAGATGTGTTAACGTATAGAATAGAAACACGTCCGTTAAAAAGACCAACATGGGAGTCTGTAGATGCAAGTGTAATCATTAATGGAGAAAAAGAACCCTTATTAGCTCATATAACCAACAGAAATATGATTGCTTTAAATTCGTATAGCACACCAAAAGAAGGTGTAACTGCAGAAGTAATTTATATTGAAGATGTAAAGAAATTAAAAACAACGAATGTAAAAGGGAAAATTGTTTTTGCAGAAACAAGTCCTTCAATAATTTTTAAAACTGCAGTTGTAGAAGGTGGAGCAATTGGTGTAATTACATACAGCAATCCTAAGTATTTACAACCAGAAAAAAACACAACATCAATTCAGTTTCGTTCTGTTCCTTTAGATTCAGTTCAGAAATCTTGGGGAATTGCCATGTCATTTACAGCAAAAGAACGTTTGAAAAATGCTTTAGCAAAAGGAAAAGTAAACTTAAATGTTACCGTTGAAACAAAGATTTATAAATCAGCAGAATTAACAATTGTTGCCGATATTAAAGGAAGTGAACAACCTAACAAACGTTTGGTTTTTAGCGCTCACATTCAAGAACCTGGAGCAAACGATAATGCTTCTGGTGTTGGTGCAGCTCTAGAAATGGCATCTGTTACGGCTAAACTGGTGAAAGAAGGAAAAATTAATCCGAAGAGAACATTAACGTTTTTATGGGGAGATGAAATTGTTTCGACAGGAAGATACGTGAAAGAAGATAGTATTAGAGCAAAAGATATTGTTTGGGGGATTTCTTTAGACATGGTTGGAGAAGATACCGAAAAAACTGGCGGAACTTTTTTAATCGAAAAAATGCCAGATCCAAGTGCAATTTGGACACGAGGAAATGACAAACACACAGAATGGGGCGGAAGAAAATTAAAAGTAGAAGATATGAAACCACATTATCTGAACGATTTTGTGATTGAAAAATTTAAAGCACAAGGAAAACGTGCAAATTGGACTGTAAATACAAATCCGTTTGAAGGAGGAAGTGATCATGTTCCGTTTTTAAGAGAAAATATTCCGAGTGTTTTATTTTGGCATTTTACAGATCAATTTTATCATACGGATAATGACAGAATCGATAAAGTTTCTAAAACAACGTTAAAAAATGTTGGAACAGCAGCTTTAGTTTCTGGGTTGGAATTGCTAAACTCTGATGTAAATACGGCAAAAAAAGTATTGAAAACTATTGAAAATGCTGCTATTTCTCGTTTAAATGAAGAATTAAAACAAAGCAAATTAGCGATTGAAAAAGGAGAAGACGTTAAAACTCAACTAGAAATAATTGCTGCTTGGGAAGATTGGTATGTAAAATCTGCCGATACAACCTCTGATATGGTTTCTGATATTTCACTTATTACATCAGAAATTAAAAAAACAAAATCGGCTATAAAAGCAAAAGCCAAAAACATTAGAGAAGAATTAAATAAGTAATAAAATGTTCTGCATTTTGATACATTATGTCAATTCGAACTGACATTTCGAAAACTCTTTTAACTCATAATGTACAAAGGCATAGTCTTTCTTAACTTGGATAATAGAAGTCTTTCCTTGCTCTATTGCTTGTACAACTTCTAATTTAAAAGACATCGAATAGTCTTTTTGGGTTCGCTTAATGTAGCGTGCTTCTTGTGATTTTTCCATTAGGATACTTTTTGTGTATCGCTATTTCAGGACGGGACATCTAATATAAATTAAAACCTCATCATTTATGCTGAATTTATTTCAGGAACTGATGAGGTTTTTTGTTTAATCTCTAAAAAAGAGATAAGAAAAAAGCCTTTTGACAAATCAAAAGGCTTTTTAATGTTTTACATTTCATTATTATGGATTAATTGTCCAAGAAACATAGTATTGAGAACCAATTCCTCCAACTCCTGGAGCACTAAAATATTCTTTACCTCCTAAATTAGCTCCACCTACTTTTAAAGTAGATTTCCATTTTGGCATTCTATAATTTACTTGCGCATCAATTACTGATCTTGCATCAATAGTTCCGTCATAGAAAGAAGATTGCCATAAGAAAGCATCTTGCCATCTAAAGTTAAGATTAAAACCTAAGTTTTTAAATAAGTCAGATTTACCAAACTGCATTTTAAATTTATGCTCAGGAGTATTAAATCCTGCTTCAAAATCTGGATTACTTGCTCCCTTGCTTTCAAACTTAGCATACGAATAATTAAAGCTAATATCGAAATCATTTAAAATTTTAGTAGCCACGCTAACTCCTGCTCCAGCAGAAGTAATATCTGCATTAGAATTTGAGTCAAAAGCCACACCTTTATAATCTCCGCTACTTAAAGCAACTAAAGCAATTGGAGTTCCTGCAGCTCCACCAACTGGAGTTAAATCAACTCCATCATTAAGAGCAACGCTACCATATAAAGGCGCAACAACGTTTTCACTTGCAATAAAGTCTTTGTATTTATTATAATACATGTTTAAATCAATTGTAAATCCTTCAATGATTCCTCTATAACCAACTTCAAAAGCAGTTACATGCTCTGGTTTTACATACTCTACATTAGATTTCTTTAAAAGTCCAGGATTTGTTCCACCGGAAGCAACAAAAGCTTGAACAGAACTTGCAGTCCAAGAATTATTATAAGCAGATGTACCCGTTAACACTTTAGTCCTTCCAATAGCACTTGCTCCTCCAGTAACTGCATTAATATATCCTGCTAACGCTGGATTAATTCCTAAAGCAAACGGAGAAGATGTGTATCTATTGATGTTATCTGGCGCAGTACCAATTAAAATGCCTCTTCCTGCATCTAATCCAATATATTGGTCTTGAGTTGTTGGATTTCTAAATCCTGTTTGTATAGACCCTCTAAAGTTGTGATTTTTATCTGCTCCAGCAGCATATGATAAAGATAATCTTGGAGAAACATTTCCTTTAAAGTTTTGAGCTTTATCATATCTTCCAGAAGCAGTAACCTTTAGCCTATCGTCCATGAATTTCTTTTGCCCTTGAATATAAGCTCCATATTCGTTATAGTTAATTGCTCCGTCATAATCAGTAAAGATTGTTCCTTGAGAATTTAAAGAGTATTTTCTAAATGACCCTCCAACTTGTACATCAGCAAAATCAATATAATCTCTTAAATTTAAGTTTGCGTCTGCATGATATAACTTTGTATTGTCAATAAACTTAGACCCTGTAGTTAAATCAGGATCACTTGTAATTTTAGCTTTAGCAGCGTTAAAGCCTGCAGTTCCAGGGAATAAACGACCTGTGTCAGCAACCGCTCTACCTGTAGCATGTGCAGCTGCAACGTTACCCGCTGGAACACCTGGGATGTAACCCGCAAACGCGTATGCATAAGCACCCGTATATTGGCCAAACCATTGTGCATCTGATTTCCAGAATCTATTAATATTAATAGCAGCAAAACGAGTATCATAAGAATCTCCTGCATCTTCTTGAGTTACATACCCTCTTACAAAGAAATTTTTACCACGTAACTCTAATTTATGTTGAGACATGTAGAAATTCTTAATATTATATCTGTTTTGTCCTTGATATATTGTATTCCCTGTTCCATATTTAGAATTCCAAATTACCTCTAAACGATCATTTCCAAAAGGTCTATAATTTAAAGACAATCCTAATTTTAAACTTTTTGCGTCATTGTCCATTAAATCATTATCTGTATACCCTGTTCTACTAACATTTACATTTGGCACCAATGCTGCTAACCCTACTGGAAATCCTGGGATTTTACCAGCAACTCCTTTAATGTTTGTAGAAACTTCATCACCATACACATTTAATCCGTTATAATTTGGATTTCCATTATGACTTGTTGATGCTGAATTTGCTTCATCTCTATAATCAACAGCAAGCCATTCAGACCCTTTTAAGTATGAAAATGTTGCTTTTGCAGCAAAATACTCTGAAAATGCATACGCCATTCTAATACTGGTGTCAACATAATCATTAGTTCCAGCAGCATTTTGATTTGTCATTCCTTTTTTTAACACATAGCTAATTCCTTGGCTATCAAAAGGCGACTTGCTTGTCATGAACATAATACCATTAAAAGCATTTGCCCCATAAAGTGCAGAAGAAGCTCCTGGCAATAATTCAACAGTTTTCACATCTAATTCAGACATTCCTAATAAATTTCCTAAAGCAAAGTTTAATGCAGGAGAAGAATTGTCCATTCCATCTACTAACTGCATAAAACGTTCGTTAGAAAAAGTAGCAAATCCACGTGTATTAACAGACTTAAATGTTAAACTATTTGAATTGATATCAACTCCCTTCAAATTCTCTAAACCATCATAAAATGAAGGTGAAGACGTGTTTCTAATCTCTCTAATATCCATTCTTTCTACCGTAACTGGAGATTCCATAATACGCTCTGGAGTACGAGAAGCAGATACAACCACTTCGTCTAAAGAAGTAGCATTTTCAGTTAAAGAAACTGAAACATCTTGATTGTTTTTTGTAATTGCAATTTTTTGAGTTTTATAACCCAACATAGAAATTTCAATATTAAAAGGCGGCGTATCCGTTACTCTCATTGTGAATTTCCCATCAAAATCGGTGTTTGTACCAACTGATTTTCTTTCAACTTTAATATTGGCCCCAGGTAATGGTTCGCCATTAGCGTCTGTAACTGTCCCTGAGACGGAGGTCTGAGCAAACATAATTACGCTAGTAAACATTGCAAATGCAACAAGTAATAGTTTTTTCATAATATAAAATATTTGTTATAGATAGTGCAAAGTACAAAAAAATTTGAATTAGATAAAGAAGTACTATTAAAATTAAATCTTTATCATTTTTTTAATTCTAAAATTGTAAATATGACAATTTTGTTTTCTTCTCAAAATTTCTTTGAAACAAAATGTCAAATCGTAACTTTGCAGAAATTTTATATCATTGAAAATAATCCATTCACTTTCTAATTATCATCATACTGAAAAGACAGTTGTAACCATTGGCACTTTTGATGGGGTTCATATTGGTCATCAAAAAATTATTGAAAAGGTTGTTAAAACAGCCAAAAGACTACATAAAAAATCTGTTTTACTTACTTTTTTTCCGCATCCAAGAATGGTGTTGCAAAAAAATGCATCAATAGAATTGATTAATACAATTGAAGAACGAGCTGATTTATTATCAAAAACAGGTTTGGATTATTTAATTATTCATCCGTTTAGCATTGAATTTTCGAGGTTAACTGCGTTAAATTTTGTGAGAAAAGTGCTGGTTAATCAATTAAATACTTCAAAATTAATAATTGGTTACGATCATCATTTTGGTAAAAACCGAGAAGGTAATTTAGAACAACTAACAGAATATAGTCATTTATATAATTTTGAAGTTGAAGAAATTCCTGCTCAAGACATTAATAATGTTGCTGTGAGTTCAACAAAAATCAGAAAAGCACTGTCAGAAAAAAACATAAAAACCGCCAATAAATATTTAGGGTATCATTTTATGTTAAACGGAACCGTTGTAAATGGCAAACAATTGGGAGGTAAAATTGGATTTCCTACGGCAAACTTGAACATAAAAGAAGACTATAAGTTAATTCCTAAAACGGGAGTTTACGTAGTAAAATCAATACTTGATAAAATTACAGTATTTGGAATGATGAACATCGGTTTTAGACCAACTTTAGAAGGAAAACATCAAACAATTGAAGTTCATTTTTTTGATTTTAAAGGAGATCTTTATAACCAGAATTTAACTGTAGAAATTTTATATTTCCTAAGAGATGAAGAAAAATTTGACTCTGTAGAAAAGTTAATATTACAACTAAAAGAAGATAAAAAAACAGCTCTTTATTACATTCAAAACAATCTCTAAAAGGCATTGGTAAATTGTTGTAGTTGCTGTATCTTTGTGGCTATTTAAAAATTTAAAGATGTTACAGGTTCAGTTTATTAGAGACAACAAACAAACTGTTTTAGAAGGTTTAGCAAAACGAAATTTTGCAAATGCAGAAACAGTAATTGCTGATGTATTAACTGCTGATGAAAATCGTAGAAATACTCAAACAGCTCTAGATAATATTTTAGCTGAATCTAATAAAATTTCGAAAGAAATTGGAAAATTCTTTAAATCTGGACAAGCTCAAAAAGCAAATTTATTAAAAGAAAAAACAACACAACTAAAAGAGCAATCTAAAGAATTGACAGAAGAATTAAATAATTTTTCGGACAATTTACAAGAATTATTGTATCAGATTCCAAATGTGCCACATGCTTCTGTAAAAGCAGGAAAATCTGAAGAAGACAACGAGATTATTTTTTCTGAAGGCATAATTCCAGATTTAGGAGAAAATGCATTGCCGCATTGGGAATTAGCCACAAAATATGACATCATCGATTTTGAACTTGGAACCAAAATTACAGGTGCTGGATTTCCTGTTTATAAAGGAAAAGGAGCAAGGCTACAGCGTGCATTAATCAATTATTTTTTAGATAAAAATATTGAAGCTGGTTATAAAGAATATCAAGTTCCGCATTTGGTAAATGTTGATTCTGCTACTGCAACTGGGCAATTACCAGATAAAGAAGGGCAAATGTATCATTCTACTATAGATGATTTATATTTAATTCCGACTGCAGAAGTGCCAATTACAAATATGTTTAGAGGAAACTTAGTTTCTGAAAATGATTTTCCTATAACCTGTACAGGTTACACACCTTGTTTTAGAAGAGAGGCAGGAAGTTATGGGGCTCACGTAAGAGGTTTAAATAGATTGCATCAATTTGATAAAGTAGAAATTGTAAGAATTGAACATCCAGATAATTCTTATGAAGCTTTAAATGGAATGGTTGAACACATCAAAGAAATTTTAAGAGATTTAAAACTGCCGTATAGAATTTTGAGATTATGTGGTGGAGATACAGGGTTTACTTCTGCATTAACATTCGATTTTGAAGTGTTTTCTACTGCTCAAGATAGATGGTTAGAAATAAGTTCTGCATCAAACTTTGAAACCTATCAAGCAAATAGATTAAAGTTGCGTTTTAAAAATAAAGAAGGAAAAAGTCAGTTAGCACATACATTAAACGGAAGCTCTCTTGCGTTGCCTAGGGTTTTAGCGGGGATTTTAGAAAACTATCAAACCGAAAATGGAATTAAAATTCCAGATGCTTTAGTGCCGTATTGTGGTTTTGATATGATTGATTAAAAAAACAATCAAATACAAAGACTAGTAAAGTAAGTTTTGAGGCCTCTTAAAACTTACTTTTTAGTTTGCAACAACTGCAATCATTAATCTTTTATATTTATTCATTTCTAATAATGCATTTATATATGCACCTATTTGTCCGTTTTGCATAAACACTTTAGAGTTGTTTTTTGCTTGTTCGTATTGTTTAGTTAATTCGCTCATAATTTCATAATTTGTTAGTTCTTATATCTAATAGACAAGTTTCATGCCAAAATGTTACATCACATATTTATAAATTATCTGATTTAATGAAAATTTAACGTTCTTGTTCTTATCTTTGAATACCATGAAAAAAACCATAATTTTATTTTTTATATTCTTTAGTTCGTTTAGTTATGGGCAAGACGACTATATGTTGGCCGAAAGATATTATAGAGATGGAGAATATGAAAAAGCAACACAATTATTTAAAGGTCTGTTTGAAAAAAATCCTTTTAACACCACATATTTAAAAAGATTGATTCGTTCTTATCAAGAAACATCACAATTTGAAACTGTTGAAAAACTATTAAAAGAACGCTTGATAAAGAACCCTAAACATTCTTATTTAAATGTTGAATTAGGTTATAATTACGAAAAACAACAACAAAAAGAAACAGCAATAATTTATTACGATAAAGCCATCAGTTCTATAAAAATGAACGCTGGAATGGGCGGTTTTATTGGCAGATTGTTTAATGATAATGCGTTATTAGATTATGCTATTTTGGCTTATCAAGAAACAATGCGTTACAATCCAAATGCAAATTATAAACTTCAAGTCGCACAGATTTATGGAGAAAAAGGAGCCTTCGAAAAAATGTTTACTTCGTATATAGATTTGATTGATGAAAATGAAGATTATTTAAATACCATACAAAGATTCACAAGCAGATATATAGTAGATGATCGCTTAAATAATAACAATATTTTGTTTAAAAAAGCCCTAATTAAAAAATCTGTCAGCAACCCTAAAAATGTTTGGAATCAATTATTAAGTTGGCTTTTTATTCAGCAAAAAGAATATGAAAAAGCACTGATTCAAGAAAAAGCACTGTACAATAGAAACCCAGAATATATTGTAAACATTATCGATTTGGGATACAATTCCTATAACAACAATGCTTTTGAAACGGCAAAAAAATGTTTTGATTTTGTTTTAGAAAAAAGTCCTTTTATCGATCAAATTTTAACTGCTAATTTATATGCAATTAAAATTGCAATCGCAACAAATCAAGAAAATATAGAACCGCTTTTTGATGCTATTTTTAGTCGTTACGAAAAAAAAACTTCCACCTTAAAAATTCAACTTGAATATGCTGAGTTTTTAACTTTTAATAAAAATAAACCAGAAAAAGCAATTACTGTTTTAATAAATGCACTAAAAATAGCCACTTCTAAATTTCAAAAAGCAGAAATTAAATTAAAACTTGGTGATGTTTATGTCTTTATAGGAAATTACAATCGCGCATTAATTTACTTTTCTCAAGTACAGACACGTATTAAAAATCATCCATTAGCACAGCAAGCTAGATTTAAAGTTGCGCAAACTTCGTATTTTAAAAACGATTTTAAATGGGCTTTTGCACAGTTAAAAGTGCTAAAAGCTTCAACTACGCAATTAATTGCAAATGATGCACTAGAGTTGTTTTTAATCATTTCAGACAATCAGCCAAAAGATTCTTTAGATATAGGTTTACAGTTGTATGCAAAAGCAGATTTATTAGCGTTTCAAAATAAAAACACACAAGCAATTGATACTTTACAAAAAGTAATTATCAATTATAAAGGTCAAAAAATTGAAGATGAAGCATTGTTTAAACAAGCAACATTATTTGCAAAAACCAATCAATTTGAAAAAGCAATCAAAAACTATAATCAAATCATTACTTTAGATAAAGAAGGAATTTTTGTAGATGATTCAATCTATCAAATTGCAGAAATTTATCTTTCGAAATTAAATAATACAGAAAGAGCTTCTGAATATTATCAAAAGATTATTTTTGAGCATCCTTCGAGTATTTATTTAGTTGATGCCAGAAAAAAATATAGAAAACTCAGAGGCGATATTGTTAATTAAAACGCGCACAAATGTACATTTATAACGTAACTTTAACTATAGATAAAAGCATTCATGAAGAATGGTTAAAATGGATTCACAACCATATTCCTGAAGTATTAGCAACAGGAAAATTTACTTCGGCAAAATTAACGCAAGTTTTGGTTGATGATGGTTTGGGAGGAGTTACATATTCTGTACAATACAGTGCAAAAACTAGAGAATATTTAGACAATTATTACAAAGAAGATGCTGATAGATTAAGAGCTGCAGGAAAGCAAAAATTTGCAGATAAAGTGTTGGCTTTTAGAACAGAACTAAAAATAGTAAAGGAGTTTTTCTCTAATGAAATAACTAATTAATATGACCGTTAGAGCAAAAAAACATTTAGGACAACATTTTTTAACTGATGAAACTATCGCTAAGAAAATAGCCGATTCATTAACTGAAAAAGGATATAATCATGTGTTAGAAATTGGTCCAGGAATGGGTGTTTTAACAAAGTATTTATTAGAAAAAAAAGCGAAAATTACAGTATTAGAAATAGATTCTCATTCTGTTACGTATTTAAAAGAAACATTTCCTTTAGAGCATCTAAACTTAAACACAACTCAAGAAAAATTCAGCATACTAGAAGGCGATTTTTTAAAACAACAAATAACCCAGCTTTTTAACAACGAACAAGTGGCTATTATTGGCAACTTTCCTTACAATATTTCTACACAAATTGTTTTTAAAGCAATTGAAAATAGGGAATATGTACCCGAGTTTGCTGGAATGTTTCAAAAAGAAGTTGCACAAAGAATTGCAGAAAAAGAAGGCAGTAAAGTTTACGGAATATTATCTGTTTTAACACAAGCTTTTTATGATGTAGAATACTTATTTACCGTTCCGCCAACTGTTTTTAATCCGCCTCCAAAAGTAGATTCTGGTGTAATAAGATTCATAAGAAAAGAAAATTACACCCTTCCTGTTGATGAGAAGTTATTTTTTAGAGTTGTAAAAACTAGTTTTAATCAACGGAGAAAAATGTTGCGTGGCAGTTTAAAATCATTCAATCTTTCGGATACTTTAAAAGAAGACCCTATATTTGCGAAACGTCCAGAACAATTATCGGTTCAAGAATTCATTAATCTGACTGAAAAAATAGCAAACAATGGCATTTGAAATTACTAAAGAGCTTCTAGAAAACGTTGCAATATACATCCAAAATGGCAACGATAATGAGCTTAATAAGCTATTTAAAGAAATGCACCATGCAGATATTGCAGAGGTTTTAGAAGACATTTCATTTGAAGAAGCAGTATACATTATTAAACTTTTAGATAGTGAAACTACTTCTGATATCTTAATTGAATTAGATGAAGCTGTTAGAGAAAAAATATTTGAACAACTTACAGCTAAAGAAATTGCCGAAGAGATTGATAAGTTAGACACAGATGATGCAGCAGATATTATCGCAGAATTGTCAGAAGAAAGGCAAGAAGCAGTAATGGCTCAAATTGAAGATGAAGAGCATGTAAAAAAAATTGAAGAATTACTTTCTTATGATGAAAATTCTGCCGGAGGTTTAATGGCAAAAGAATTAGTTCAGGTAAATGAAAATTGGAATGTTTTAAAATGTGTAAAAGAAATGCGTATTCAAGCAGAAGAAGTTAAGCATGTACATTCTATTTATGTTGTAAATGACGCTGGCCAATTAAAAGGAAGACTTTCTTTAAAAGATTTATTAGTTGCTTCTACAAGAACACATATTTCTGAAATTTATATTCCAAAAGTAGATTTTGTTCATGTAAATGAAAGTGCAGAAGATGTAGCTAACGTAATGCGGAAATACGACTTAGAGGCAATTCCTGTTGTTGATGATAATGATGCTTTAGTGGGTAGAATTACCATTGATGATATTGTAGATGTTATTAAAGAAGAAGCAGAAAAAGATTACCAATTAGCAGCCGGTATTTCTCAAGATGTAGAAGCAGACGATAGTATTTTAGATTTAACAAAAGCAAGATTACCTTGGTTAATCTTAGCTTTATTTGGCGGTTTTATTTCTGTTTCTATTTTGGGAGGTTTTAGTGATGCTATGACAACTCATTACCAGCTTTTCTTTTTTACACCTTTAATTGCTGCTATGGCAGGAAATGTTGGCGTACAATCTTCTGCAATTATTGTTCAAGGATTGGCAAATGATAGTTTAAAAGGTTCTTTATGGAAAAGATTAATTAAAGAAGTTCTTCAAAGTTTAATCAATGGATTTGTGTTGGCTTTAATTTTAATGTCAATTGGAATGTTATTTTTAAAATTTTCTTTTGAATTAGGAATTACAGTCGCTATTTCTTTAGTTACAGTAATTATAATAGCATCTATAATTGGTACTTTTATTCCGATTATTTTAGACAAAAGAGGAATTGATCCTGCATTAGCAACAGGTCCATTTATAACGACTAGTAATGATATACTGGGGATTTTAATTTATTTTAGTATTGCTAAATTAATTTTAGGCTTTTAACAAAAAAGCTTCTAATTTTTCAATCAAAAGCTTTTTCTCTTTCTTTTTCTAGTTTGCTACTAAAACAAACTAATAACAATTCCCACATTCGAAAAGTTGGAATTTCTTTTACTCATATCAAAGATATATACTAATATCTATGAATACTTGTGTAAAACCGCAAGTGAAAATGTAATTTACCGCAAAGCCTTAGTCAATAATTCCTAACTCTTTTGCTTTTAAGATTAAATCTGTGTTGCTTACGGCGTTTAAATCTATCCGTAAGTTCGCTAATTTACTTTCTATAGATCGTTGTTTAAGAATTGTACCATCTTCTTTTTTAATGATTCCTTCTAAATTACTAATTTTAGATTGAGTTGGTAATTCTTTTAAAATTTGAATTGCAACTTCATCCATTTGGATATCAATACAAGCTCGATGAATCATTTTTTGATGTACTTCATGGGTATAATAAAAATTATTCGACATCATTTTCTGAATGGCAAAATTCAACTCAATAGCATTGCATTTAGTTTTTAATAAATACGCAGAAGGTTTTAAATTCTGAATTACATTATAAATTCTATTGGTTTCTGAATGGCCTGTTATTACCCCAATTTTTACAGAAATTTTTTCTTTTTGAATTGCTTTAATTAAATCTTCTCCTCCATCTAGTTTCGTAGAATTTGTGTTGCAATCAAAACTTAAATCTGTAAAAAGAATATCAAATGGTTCTTGTTTTAATTTTGCAAAAGCATCATCACAATTTGTGGTGAAAAAAACCTCGTAATCTCCAATTTCTTTTAAAGAAGAAATTATTCCATCAATGATTAATTGATGATCATCAACTATTAAAATTTTTAATGTTTTAGACATGAATGGGGATTACAGTTTTAATAATTGTGCCTTTATTAATAGTACTTTTAATTTCTATTTTCCCGTTGATTTCTTCAATCCTTTCTCTCTGGTTTTTCAATCCAATTCCTTTTGACTTCTCAAAAAAATTAAATCCAACTCCGTTATCTTCAACAACCAAATACACGTTGTTTTTATCCTGCTTTAATTCAATATTTATCTGCGTTGCTTTTGTATGTTTCTTTGCATTTTGCAAACTTTCTCTAGCACTTAAATACAGCGTTCTTTTAATTGGATTTTCTATGTTTTCCCAATCATTTTCTTTTAACCCCTTAATAGATATTTTACATTCTAAAGAAAAATAATCGCTAATTAAATTAATCATTTGATCTTTAAAAGTAACCTCATCAAAATGAACACTGCTTAATTGATGAGATAAATTTCTGATATTGTTTTTAACTAATTCTAGTTTGTTTGCAACTTCTACTTGATTTATTTTTTCTAATTGTTGATGTAACATTCTTAAATCTCCAGCAACTTCATCATGTAAAGATTTAACAATTTGTTCGCGTTCTTGTTCTCTTGCTTCCGCTTTTTGCAACTGTGTATCAAATGCTACTTTTTTTCTTTTGTTTTTAAAAACCAAAAAGCTGATTCCTAAAATAAGTATACTTCCTACTGCTAATAAAAAACTAATTATTTTGTATTGTTTTTCTTGCTCTATCTCTAATTGTTTCTTTTCGTTTACAATTTTTAAAGCAAGGTTTTCCTTCTCTTTTTTACCTGTTTCGTAACGTATTTTAGCAAATTGATTTTTTAATGTTTTTTCATGTTCCAATATGCTATCATTCATTTTTATATATCTACGTAAGTAGTTATTTGCTTCTTTTGGAGTAATTATCTTAGAATTGGCAAGGTTAAATAGTAAAGAAGTTTCTCTTCTGGTATAATTAGATTTCTTTGCATATTCAAGTGCTTTCTTTGCGTGAAACAATGCATTTTTAGAGTCATTAATTTTCAAATAATAATCAAATTGAATTTGATGATTAGTACTCAGCCCTATTATATCATTTATTCTCCTTTTAGTTTTGTTAGCCCTTTTTAATCTATTTAACACATTTGTTAATTCTCCACTTAAAATATATGCGCTAGATTGGTTGTCTAAAACCATTGAGTACAGTTCTGGGTATTTAAGCTCTAGACTATCCATTTTCAGCGCTTTATTATATAATTCAATAGCTTTCTCATAATTCTTTTCATTAGTATATGATATTGCCGAATTGCTATAAAAATAAAATGTAGATGTATATATTCTTTTTTTCTCTGGATTTTTTTGACTAATTTCTAAGTATTTATTGAAATGTTTTCTTGCTTCTTCATTATTCCCTGTTCTTAGAGAAGACAATCCAAGACTATTATACAAACTACCAGAAAACCTTAAATCATTTATAGGTTCTAGGTATTGCAACCCTTCTATTGCAGAAAGTTCAGAGCCTAAATAATCTTTCCCGTCTCGTTGTATATTAGACATGCTCAGTAAACGCCTGCCAACTTCTAAAGAATCTTTTATAAACGCAGAAATCTTTTTTGATTCTGTATAATAATATAAAGAGCTGTCTTTTTTAAAGTTAAGATGGTGCATAAGTGCTTTATAGTGATACACTTTTGCTAAAGCAAATGAATCTTTAGATTTTAAATATAATTTATTTAAATTTCGTTGAGCAATATCTAAACCAGCTGTTTTCTTTTTAAAATAACTTCTCAGTCCAAACTCTACATTAGAAGTCATAATTAAAGAATCAATATCTAATTCTTCTGCTAAATCAACAGCTCTCTTTAAATATTTGAGTTGATGTTTACCTTTAGGGTTCTTTAAATAGTACCTGATTGAGTCTTTTTTTTGCTGGGTTTCTGTTTGCTGTGAAAAAGCAATTCCAAAACAAAAAAAGGATAGAATAAAAAAGGAAATTTTTAAGTTCATAAAGCAAAAAAACGTCTTAAAAAAATCAAGATATGCTATAAAATTAAACTAATTTACTTCCTTCACCTTCGTTATTTCCTCCTTGGTCAGTTCCATTTTCATCATCTCCGCCTGGTTGAGATCTAAAAATATCGCTTTTTAAATACATTTCTTTTTTCATCTTTTTAAATTTAAAATTAAGCAATTTAATCGCTTTAAGAAAAAATAATTTTGTATAAATATAAAAGGATATTAGAAATAAAGCAAACTTATTTCAGCTTATTAAATAAGTCCCATAAAACAACACCACAGCTTACCGATATATTTAAAGAATGTTTAGTGCCTAATTGTGGAATTTCTATACAATAATCAGAAGCATAAACCACTTCTTGTTGTACGCCTTTTACTTCATTTCCTAAAACAACTGCGTATTTTTGATTTTTCTCTGGAGTAAATTCATTTAGCATTATGCTATTTTCTGCTTGCTCAATAGCCAATACTTTAATTTTTGAATCTTTTAATTTTTCAATTAAAGTGAGCGTATCTTTTACATATTCCCAAGCCACAGATTCAGTAGAACCCAATGCTGTTTTATGAATTTCTTTATTTGGTGGAGTTGCGGTAATTCCGCAGAGATAAATTTTTTCAATCAAAAAAGCATCACTTGTTCTAAAAACAGATCCTACATTGTTTAAACTTCTAATATTATCTAGCACAACAATTAAAGGAGTTTTTGCAACTTCTTTAAAGGCATCAACAGAGATTCTATCTAACTCGCTATTTTTTAGTTTTCTCATAAAAAGGTATATCTTTATATACGAATAATTATCTTCGCAAAACTAATTTAAAAATTCCGAAAGACTTGGCAAAAGCAACTACAAAAAAGGTGACTCCATTAATGAAACAATATAATGCTATCAAGGTAAAGTATCCTGATGCTATGTTATTGTTTAGGGTTGGCGATTTTTACGAAACCTTTGGTGAAGATGCTAAAAAAGCCTCGCATGTGTTGGGAATTGTTTTAACCAAACGTGGTGCAGGAAGTGAAACCGAAACCGCATTAGCTGGTTTTCCTCATCATTCTTTAAATACCTATTTACCAAAGCTTGTAAAAGCAGGAATGCGAGTTGCCATTTGTGATCAATTAGAAGACCCAAAAATGACCAAAACCATTGTAAAACGTGGAGTTACAGAATTGGTTACGCCTGGAGTTGCATTGAATGATGAAGTATTACAAAGTAAAACCAACAACTTTTTAGCGGCTGTTCATTTTGATAAAAAACAACTCGGAATTTCATTCTTAGATGTTTCTACTGGAGAATATTTAGTTGCTGAAGGAAATGATGAATACATTGATAAATTATTACAAAACTTCAAGCCAAGTGAAGTCTTAGTTGAAAAAAGACACAAACAACAATTTTTAGAAGTATTCGAAAATCGTTTTTATACATTTTATTTAGATGATTGGGTTTTTCAGCCTGAATATGCACAAGAATTGCTGCAAAATCATTTTGATGTAAAAAGTCTAAAAGGTTTTGGAATTCAAGATTTGTCAAGCGGAATTGTAGCTGCCGGAGCGATACTATTTTATTTATCCGAAACACAGCACAAGCAATTATCTCACATTCAAAATATCTCTAGAATTGCTGAAGACAATTATGTTTGGATGGATCGGTTTACTGTAAGAAATTTAGAATTATATCACGGAACTTCATTAAATTCTGTTACGTTATTAGACATTATTGATGCAACCATTTCTTCAATGGGCGGACGTTTATTAAAGCGTTGGTTGGCGTTACCTTTAAAGAATAAAGAAGCAATAGAAAAGCGTCATGAAACGGTTCATTATTTAATTAACTCTGATGATTTCTTTAAAACAGTTACCTATCAAATCAAACAAATAAGTGATATTGAACGGTTGATTTCTAAAGTAGCAACAGGAAAAGCATCCCCAAGAGAAGTTGTGTTGTTGAAAAATTCTTTACAAGCTATTTTACCGATTAAAGAAGCTGCAGAAAAAAGCACAAATGCATCCGTAAAACAAATCGGAAAACAATTGAATACTTGTTCTGATTTGATTGCTAAAATTTCTGAAACCTTATTTGATGATTCTCCTGTGAACATCAATAAAGGAAATGCTATTGCAACTGGTATTTCGCTAGAATTAGATGATTTACGGGCCATTTCTAATTCAGGAAAAGAGTATTTGGATAGCATGTTGGCTCGTGAAATTGAAAGAACCGGAATTACAAGTTTAAAAATTGCCTTTAACAACGTTTTTGGCTATTATATTGAAGTTCGGAATACACATAAAGATAAAGTCCCTGAAGAATGGATTCGTAAACAAACCCTTGTGAATGCAGAGCGTTATATTACTGAAGAATTAAAAGAGTACGAAACCAAAATTTTAGGAGCAGAAGAAAAAATTCAAACTTTAGAGCAAGAAATTTTTTCTAAACTGATTCAATACATTATCAATTTTGTACAACCTGTTCAGCAAAATGCGAACGGAATTGCACAATTAGATTGTTTGTTATCCTTTGCAAAAACTGCAATTGACAATAATTATGTTCGTCCTATTTTAGATGAAAGTACCGATTTAGAGATTAAAAACGGTCGTCATCCAGTTATTGAAAAACAATTGCCAATTGGCGAAGAATATATTGCCAATGACCTTGTGTTGAACAGAAATCAACAGCAAATTATTATGATTACCGGACCAAATATGTCTGGTAAATCTGCTATTTTACGTCAAACTGCATTAATTGTATTGTTAGCACAAATGGGAAGTTATGTGCCTGCACAAAATGCAAGAATCGGAATTGTAGATAAGATTTTTACGCGTGTTGGCGCAAGTGATAATATCTCGATGGGCGAATCTACTTTTATGGTAGAAATGAACGAAACAGCATCCATTCTTAACAATCTTTCTGAACGTAGTTTAGTGTTGTTAGATGAAATTGGACGCGGAACTTCTACCTACGACGGAATTTCAATTGCTTGGGCAATTGCAGAATATTTACACGAACATCCATCACAAGCAAAAACATTATTTGCAACACATTATCATGAATTAAATGATATGACCGAAACTTTTGGGCGTATTAAAAACTTCAATGTTTCTGTTAAAGAATTAAAAGACACCATTATTTTCTTACGTAAATTGGTTCCTGGAGGAAGCAATCATAGTTTTGGAATTCATGTTGCAAAATTGGCCGGAATGCCAACACAAGTAATTCACAGAGCTAATAAAATATTAGAACAGCTTGAGAAAAATCATTCGAATAAAGAAGTAAAAGAAACGTTGAAAACGGTACAACACGAAGAAATGCAATTGAGCTTTTTTCAATTAGATGATCCTTTACTAGAAAACATCAAAGAAGAAATTTTAGCTACAAATATTGATACACTTACACCAATTGAAGCGTTGATGAAATTGAATGAGATTAAAAGGATGTTGACAAAGAAATAAATTTAATAATGATCTCTCAACCACTCAAAAGTATTTTGCATTTGTGTTTTAATTTCATCATTTGTTTTCTTAAAATGATTATTCATAAAACTAAACACTAATACTTTCCCCGCATTGGTCAATAAATAACCACTTACATTATGGTTATTTCCAACCGTTCCTGTTTTGGCAAATACATAGGGTTTGTTTGTTCCTGCATACCAGTTTTTAATCGTTCCGAATTCTCCTCCCACAGGAAATAAATAAAACAAACGTTCTTGCGGAATCATTTTATATAGTTTGCTTAAAACTTCAACAAAAGAAATTGGCGAAAACAAATTGTATCTACTCAAACCAGAACCATCAACCCAACGAGGTTGTTGTTTTAAGTCTTTTAATTCGTTTTCCAACATATATTTTCTTGCGTTAGAAGAACTTAAAGTATCTGACAATGTTGATGACGCCAACACCAAAATTTGTTCTGCTAAAAAGTTGTCGCTTACTTCCATCATGCGTCTATACAAACTATCTGAAAGAACGCTATACGCAATTATTGATGGTTTGATTTCTGATGATTTAATTACGGATACTTTATTTGGAGCAATTTCATTCCATAAAGCAGCAATTTGTGTAGAATCAATTAGCATCGGAATTTCCGTTTCCGTTTTTCGATCTTTTCTAAAGTAAAAGTTGTTTTTGTATTCGTCTCTTCCGTAAAAATTGTCAGTCACTTTAATTTTTTGTTGATAATAGGCTGGTTGAACTACAATTGAATCTTCGTTCTGAACGGTTATAACATTTCCATACATCGGAAAAGCACTTCTTTCTGGGCTAAAATACGAATCGAAATCTTCCCAAGCCCAACCTGGACCAAACCGTTTATCTATAATGTTCTCAATAATTATGTTGGCTTTTGCGTAGTTGTTAATCATTTTTATAGCCGTACTATCTTTAAAATAATTGTGTAAAAAAGTTGGATCTCCAGTTCCTTGAATGGTAATGGTATCTTTATTTACCGAATATTTAAATGCCGGAATTGAATCTGGCAACATGGTTAAACCTGTAAATAAGGTGAATATTTTCGTGTTACTTGCTGGGGTAAAATACTTATCTCCGTTATAATTATACACTTCTTTGTCTGCATTTACATCGTAAATATAAATGCCTGTAAATTGATTTTCATAAAAAGGAGTATGTACTTTTTTAGAAATTGTTCTTGTTATTTTCGCCATTTTACAATTGGCGAAAAAAGCAGTTATTAGGAGGCTAAAGAATACTTTTTTGAGCATCAATTTTAAACAATTTAATTTTCGATTCTAAATTACAATTATTTTTAGAAACTAATAACAGAAATAGTTAACTTTGCATCTGTATGAATACAACTTTTTTATTTATTGGGGGTCCAGAAATTATGGTTATCGGTTTGATAGTAGTAATGTTATTTGGTGCAGATAAAATTCCTGAAATTGCTCGTGGATTAGGTAAAGGCATGCGTCAGCTAAAAGATGCAACGAATGATATTAAAAAAGAAATCAACGAAACGGCAAACAAACAAGGTATTGATGCCAATATTGCAAAAGATGTTGCGGAGGAAATTAATAAAGTAAAAGAAGAAATAACAGGTCCTATAAAAAGGAATAACTAGTTTTTATTTTACTCTGCTTATTGTCAATCCGTCTCTTATTGGCAATACAACTGTTTCCAATCTTTCATCCGAATTCAACAATTTATTATATTCTAACAATATTTTTGTGTCCAAATCTTTTGGATCTAACTTTTCTACCACTTTTCCGCTCCAAAGTACATTATCGGATAAAATAATTCCACCAGATTTTATTTTATCAATAATTAAATGAAAGTAGTTGATGTAATTTGATTTATCTGCGTCTATAAATACCAAATCGAAAGTTGTATGTATAGTTGGAATTATTTCTAACGCATTGCCAACATATTGTTGAATCTGATTTTTAAAACCAGATTTTTCGAAGTATTTATCTTGTAAAATACTTAATTCTTCGTTTTTATCTATGGTGTAAATTGTTCCTTTGGGATGTAATCCTTCTGCAATACTCAACGCAGAATAACCGGTGTAAGTTCCTATTTCCAAAACACTTTTTGGCTGAACTAGTTTAGAAATCATAGACAACACTCTTCCTTGAAAAGCACCGCTTAACATTCTTGGATTCAATACTTTTTGCCAAGTTTCTCTAGCTAACTCTTTTAAGATTTGTGGTTCTTTTTGAGTATGTTTTACAACATAATCATCTATTTTTTTAGGTAAAAATTGCATTATTTTTTTATGCTTCTAATTCTTGAAGTTCCTTTTTTAAATGCTCCTTTTCTTCAGTAGATAAACAACGGTGTTCTTTTTTACAATCATGTGCTTTCATTTTGTAAACCTTAGACATTTTAGTATTTTGATTAGAATATAATCCGCAGATTTTACATAAAAAAAAATGAAAATTTAGCTTAATTTTTTCTAAAAATGACGCTTCTCCATATTGACTTTTATCACAAATGGTTGTCGCTTCATCACAAGATATTATAAATTTTGCCATTATTTTATTAACTATTAAACCAGTTATCTTCCATGCATTTTCTAAGCTGTGTTCTTGCTCTATGAATTATAACCCAAAGATTTGACGCAGTTATATTTAACTCCTTACAAATTTCTTCTGTTTCAAATTCTTGAATCGTTTTCATTCTAAAAACCATTGCATATTTTTCTGGTAGATTATCTATACATTGATCTATCGTTGATTTTAATTCTGCAGTTTCTATCAATTTATCCGCATCACTGTCCCATGTTTGAGGTACACGTTCTTCAATCCAACTCCCTTCATTTTCGCCATCTTCGTAAAAATTCATTCTAACTTCTGCTTTTCCTTTTTTAGAATTTTTTTTACGATAGTGATCAATTACTTTACGTTTAAGAATTGCAACCAACCAAGTTCTTTCGGCTGCTTTTCCTTCAAAGTTTTTGGCAGATTTTAATCCTGCAAAAAAAGTTTCTTGCACTAAATCTTTAGCCGTATCACTATCATTTACACGAACAACCGCATAATTAAATAAATAATCGGCATATTTATCAATCCATTTATTTGGATCTAAGGTATGTTTTGTGGAATTTTCTAACATTCTTATTTATGAATATCAAAGATATTCAATTTAAACTAAAACAAAGATTTTGTAAGAAGACTATTTCTGTGGTGCTTTACAATTGTTTTTTCTTCGTGTATCAACTAAATAAATGATTTCCCAATTACCGTTGTTATTAAAAAGCTGGAAAGAATTCGCTCCACAATGACTAAATTTTTGGTTATTATAAAATTCATACGGTGTCCAAACTGAAGCTAAATTTCCATCAACTTTAATTGTATAAGAAAGTATTTTTTCAAAATAATCATCAGTCGGTTTTACTTTTTCGGCAAAAGCAACTAAACTTTTATACGCTTTTGAATCAGTTTGTAAAACGTTTTCTCCATTGCTATTTATAAAGGTTGTTTGAGAATATAAATCTTTATGAATTGTTGTTTTTAACAAAGCTATATCGCCTTTATGAAAGCCTTTAAAAAAGTTTTGTATCGCTATTCTTACCTCTTTTTTTTTACCTCTTTTTTGTGCATTTACTGAAAAAATAAATGTTAATAAAAATAAAAGTATAATTGATTTTTTCATGTGTGTTTAAATTAATTTCAATAAAACTATTGATATAAAAGAACTAAAAATACTATTTTTTAAAGATTAATAGAAGATTAACTGCAATAAAAAAGAAAAGCCAAACAAAATAAATGTGTATTTTTACCACAGTAAAATTATAGAAAATGTCAGTTGCAAAAAAACAATATAAAAGAGTTACCACAAAATCGTTAGTAGACATGAAAGCTAATGGTCAAAAAATATCAATGCTGACGGCATACGATTATACGATGGCAAAAATTGTTGATGGTGCCGGAATTGATGTTATTTTAGTTGGTGATTCGGCCTCTAATGTAATGGCTGGTCATGAAACTACTTTACCAATTACCTTAGATCAAATGATTTATCATGCAAGTTCTGTTGTTAGAGGAATTGAACGTAGTTTGGTGGTTGTAGATTTACCTTTTGGTAGTTATCAATCTGATCCAAAAGAAGCGTTGCGTTCTGCCATTAGAATTATGAAAGAATCTGGCGGGCATTCTGTAAAATTAGAAGGCGGAAAAGAGATAAAAGAATCTATTAAAAGAATATTAAATGCCGGAATTCCTGTAATGGGACATTTAGGATTAACGCCACAATCTATTTATAAATTCGGAACATATACTGTTAGAGCAAAAGAAGAAGAAGAAGCAGAAAAGTTATTAGAAGATGCATTATTATTAGAACGAATTGGTTGTTTTGCCATTGTTTTAGAAAAAGTTCCTGCAAAATTAGCACAAAAGATTGCTGAAAGTATTTCAATTCCTGTAATTGGGATTGGTGCTGGAGGCGGAGTTGATGGTCAGGTGTTAGTTACGCATGATATGTTAGGAATGACACATGAATTTAATCCACGTTTTTTGCGTAGGTATTCAGATTTATATAAAGAAATGACGAATGCCTTTAAACAATACAATGCGGATGTTAAAAGCAAAGATTTTCCGAATGAAAAGGAGCAATATTAAAAGCCCATCCTAGCCTTCCCAAAGGGAAGGAAACAGCAATGGAAAAAGTAATTTTCATGTTTTTAAGGAATGACAAAGATTAAAATATTAAATCTAATTTGACTATGTTTCTATGCGGTCAAAAAAACACATAAAAAGTGAAAATTCTCCACTTAGATTCTAATCATCCCCTTTTACTTAATCAATTAAACGATTTGGGTTTTACAAATGATGAAGATTATACGTCTTCAAAATCTGAAATTGAAAATACCATTCATTTATATGATGGAATTATCATTCGAAGTCGTTTTGCTATCGATAAACAATTTTTAGACAAAGCAACTAATCTGAAATTTATTGGTAGAGTTGGCGCTGGATTAGAAAATATTGACCATAATTATGCAAAAGAAAAAGAGGTCTATTTAATTTCAGCTCCTGAAGGAAATAGAAACGCTGTTGGAGAACATACATTGGGAATGTTACTCTCATTATTCAACAAATTAAATAAAGCTGATGCCGAAGTTAGAAAAGGAAAATGGTTGCGTGAAGAAAATCGCGGAATTGAATTAGACGGGAAAATTATTGGCATCATTGGTTACGGAAATATGGGGAAATCATTTGCAAAAAAACTCAAAGGTTTTGACGTAGAAATTTTATGTTATGATATAAAGCCAAATCTTAGCGATGAAAATTGCAAACAAGTTTCTCTAGAAGAATTGCAAGAAAAAGCGGATGTGTTAAGTTTACATACGCCACATACAGCGTTAACAACCAATATGGTAAACGCTGAGTTTATCAATCAGTTTAAAAAATATTTTTGGTTGCTGAATACTGCAAGAGGAAAATCTGTTGTTACAAAAGATTTAGTTACCGCTTTAGAAAATGGAAAAATTTTAGGCGCAGGTTTAGACGTGTTAGAATACGAAAAAGCATCCTTCGAAAATTTATTCAAAAAAGATATCACATCCAGCGGAATCGAAATGCCAGAAGCTTTTCAATATTTAATTCAGTCTAATAAAGTATTATTAACTCCACATATTGCTGGTTGGACAGCTGAAAGCAACCAGAAATTAGCACAAACTATTGTAGATAAAATTAAACATAAGTTTTACTAAAATATTCAATCATAAAAAAAAGAGTAATAGAAATTGGAGGTTTAGACGGAAATAAAATTGAACTTTAAGGAGCCAAAAGATGCTGCTTTTTTGTAGTTTTATCCTTCAATCATTAAAACAAATGCAAGTTATAGACGAAAACGGAAATTCTATTCCTAAAGAATCAAGCAAAAGAGTTGTGGCAGGAATTTAGCTATTCTTTTAGGCCCTTTAGGTGTTCATAAATTTATCTTGGGTTGCACCAAAGAAGGAATTATAATATTAATATGTACTTTTATTTTAGGTATTATTACTTGTGGTATTGCTGCTTGGGCAATGGGAATAATTACATTAATTGAAGGAATTATATACTTAACAAAAACAGATGAAGAGTTTGTTTACATCTATCAAACCAATAAGAAAAGTTGTTTTAATCAATTTTATAACTCTTTTGTTTCTTGAAGCTCAGTCGCTTTTCTTTCCAATTCTGCTTGGAATTCTTCCATAACAGGTTTTACTGTACTTTCTGGCAAGTCTACCACACGAATATACATTAACCCATCCACAGCATTATTGAATTTTGGATCAACATTAAAGGCTACTAGACGTGCATTTTGTTTTACATACTTTTTAATTAAAACCGGAATTCTTAACGCTCCAGGTTCAATTTCGTCTATAAATTTATCAAATTTTTGCATATCTGCTTTGGTGGCATCAAAAACAAAATCTTTATCATCGTCTTTTAATTTTACCTTAAATTCTTTCTTCGGAAAAATATATTGAGCAATGTATGGATCATAATAGTGAGATTTCATAAACTCAATCATCAAAGATTTTGAAAACTCGGAAAATTGATTGCTTATACTAACTCCACCCATTAAATATTTATATTCTGGATAACGTAAAGTAACATGAACAATTCCTTTCCACAATAAAAATAATGGCATTGGTTTTTGCTGATATTCTTTTACAATAAAAGCTCTTCCCATTTCTATAGTGTTTTCCATCATAGAATACAACTCTGGTTCAAAACGAAATAATGTATGAATATAAAAACCTGAAATACCATACTTCTTGTAAATCTCATTTCCCAATCCCATTCTATAAGCTCCAACAAGCTTATTTGCTTCTCTGTCCCATAATATTAAATGGTAATAATATTTATCGAACTTATCTAAATCTATCGCTTTATTTGTTCCTTCTCCAACATCTCTAAACGTAATTTCTCTTAATCTACCAATTTCTTGTAATAAATTTGGAATTCCCTTTGCACTTGCAAAAAACACTTCGTAATTTTTACTTTCTAATAATCTTTCATCATTTTCTCTAAGTTTTTCAACTTCTCTTGTAAAATATCGAACGTTCTTTTGAGAGATAATTTCTTTTGGTGATTTTGGTATTTTTAGGTTTTGAGTAGAAAGAATTTTTGTTTGTTTTTTCTCAAAAGGGTTTGCAAGCATATAGGTTTTCTTTCTTATAAATTCATAAAATGAAGGAATATCTTCATAAGAATCTTGATCTTTTACAGAAATAGGTTTTCCTATTCTTACTTTAATAACTCTACGTTTTTGAGAAAGTAATTCTGAGGGTAATTTTGCGGTTCTAAGGGTGTCGCTAATTTTAGACAACACATAAAATAATTTGCTGTTTTTTGCATGAAAATAGATAGGAATAACCGGCACTTGTGCTTTTTTTATCAATCGAACGGCGCCTTCTTCCCAAGGTTTATCAACCATTAATTTTCCGTCTCTATACGTAGAAACTTCTCCCGCAGGAAAAATTCCTAAGGGATTCCCGGTTCTTAAATGCAACAATGCATTTTTAACTCCAGCAACACTAGATTTTGCATCCTTATGTGTTTCAAAAGGATTTACAGGCATTATATAGGGTTTTAATGGCTCGATTCTATGCAGTAAAAAGTTGGCAATTATTTTATAATCAGGTCTTTCTTGTAGTAATAATTTTAATAATAAAATTCCGTCAACACCTCCTAAAGGGTGATTTGAAATTGTAATAAAAGGACCTTCTTTTGGAATTCTTTTTAAATCCCCTTCAGGAATTTCAAACTCAATTTGAAACTCACCTAAAATTCCGTTTAAAAAATCTAACTCTTTTTTATGCTTGTGGTTATTGTATATTTTATTAATCGCAGATATTCTTAAAACCCTCATTAACAACCATCCAACAAAAATTCCTAAAAGCCCATATTTAGAGATTCCTAAAACAGTTGCAATTTCTTTAGATGTTACTAAACTCATTCGTTAAAAATTGACATAACCACAAATTTAATGTAAAAATATTGGTTGTCATAATTATTATTTTTCATCAACAATTAACTGTACCGTTTCTCTACTAATTTGTTTTAAGAGTACAGTTCCTTTTTTCTCAATTTCTTTTATCGCTTTTGAGCTAAAATGCCTAATGGTAAACATCGTAACATTTTCATTAAATTTTACTTCGAAACTTGGATTCAACTCTTGATAAAAAGTATTAAAGTTCGAATAATTGTCTTCTATACAAACCGAAAAACTAATTGCCGAATTCTGTATTAAGTTTGCTTTTAGTTGATTTTGATGCAATAATTTAAAAATATAACTCAAATTTCCTTCAACCATAAAAGAAAAATCTTTAGCAGAAATAGATATCAATATTTGATTTTTCTTTACAATAAAACAACTTGTTTCTGGGACTAATTGAGCCCCTTTACTAACTTTTGTTCCGTTGTTTTCTAAATTTTCAAAAGAACGAACATACAACGGGATTCTTTTATTTTCTAAAGGCTTTATTGTTTTTGGATGAATTACAGATGCCCCATAAAAAGCCATCTCTATCGCTTCTCGATAAGAGATTTGTTTTAGTAGTGTGGTTTTCTCAAAGACTCTTGGGTCTGCGTTTAAAACCCCTTCAACATCTTTCCAGATAGTTACACTTTCTGCATCTAAACAGTAAGCCAAAATTCCTGCTGTAAAGTCAGAACCTTCTCTTCCTAAAGTTGTTGTATTTCCTTTTAAATCTTGACTAATAAATCCCTGCGTAATATATAATTCTTGATGATTTAGTTGTTTGCTATGCAATTGGGTTTCTTCCCAATTTACAGTCGCATTTCTATAGTTAGAGTCTGTTTTAATAATTCCTCTTATATCTAACCACCTGTTTTTAATATCAGATTCTTTTAAAAACGCACTAATAATTTTAGTCGCTAATAGTTCTCCAAAACAAACTGTTTGATCATACACATAATTATATTCTTTGATTGAATTTTGAATTAAAAACACTTCTAGTTTTCCAAATAAATCATTTACTTCTTGATAAATTGAATGTTGACTTTCAAATAAATCATTTACAATTTCTTGATGAAACTCCTGAATTTCATTTATCGAATTCTTTAATTCTTTTGTGTTATTTAAGTATGCGTTTACAACTTTTTCAAAAGCGTTTGTCATTTTTCCCATTGCAGAAACAACAACAAAAGTGTTTTTAGTCCCTTCATGTTTTAAAACACGAACTAAATTTTTTACTCCTTTGGCGTTTTTTACAGAAGTCCCACCAAATTTGAATATTCTCATTACTATTTTTCTATAAAATTTTTCAATGCATCTTCTCTCATGTGTACAACTTGCCAATCGTCTAAAATTGTTGCTCCAGTGCTTTTGTAAAAATCAATAGCATTTTTGTTCCAACTCAACACATCCCAAACAACTCGTTTTGCTCCTAAATCATAGGCGTGTTTTAAAATTGATTTATACAAAGCAATCCCAACACCTAAACCTCTTTTTTGCTCGGTAACAATTAAATCTTCTAAATGAATTATTCTTCCTTTCCAAGTAGAGTATCGTTCATAAAATAACGCTGTCCCAATAATTTCATTATTCTCTTGGGCAACAAATGTCATAAATTTTGGCACATCAGAAAATCCGTCTTTAACTAATTCTGCTTCTGTTGTTTCTACTTCATTGGGTAATTTTTCAAACGCAGCAAGTTCCTTAATTAATTGCATAACATTTTTCATGTCCTCTTTTTGACCTTTTCTAATGATAAAACTCATAATATAATTTTAAGTAAGGCAAATTTAAACGATATTTGTAGACCATTTACAATTAATTGACATGAATCAAGCTCACATGACTCTCGGTGAATTTATTATCGAGAATCAAATGCATTTTAAATATTCTTCTGGCGAATTATCAAGAATTATTAACTCAATAAGACTGGCTGCAAAAGTAGTAAATTATGAAATCAGAAAAGCTGGTTTAGTTGATATTACTGGAGCTGCAGGGGATATTAATATCCAAGGAGAAGCGCAACAAAAGTTAGATGTATTAGCAAACAATTTATTTAAACAAACCATAATCAATCGAGAAATTGTGTGTGGAATTGCAAGCGAAGAAGAAGATGATTATGTTGTTGTGGAAGGAAAAAATAAAGCAAATGAAAATAAATATGTTTTATTAATAGATCCTTTAGACGGTTCTTCTAATATAGATGTAAATATTTCTGTTGGAACTATTTTTTCTATTTATAGAAGAGTTTCTCCAATAGGAACACCGGTTACAAAAGAAGATTTTTTACAAAAAGGAAGTGAGCAAGTTGCTGCTGGTTATGTTGCATATGGAACTTCTACAATGCTTGTTTTTACAACTGGAAAAGGCGTTAACGGATTTACTTTAAATCCTGCAATAGGAACATTTTATCATTCTCACCCTAATATTTCGTTCCCTGAAATTGGGCAAATTTACTCTATTAACGAAGGGAATTATGTGCATTTTCCTCAAGGCGTAAAAGAATATTTAAAATACTGTCAACAAGAAGATGAAAACCGCCCTTATACTTCTAGATATATTGGTTCTTTAGTTTCAGATTTTCATAGAAATATGTTAAAAGGGGGAATTTACATATATCCAACAAGTACAATCGGACCAAAAGGAAAATTACGTTTGTTATATGAATGTAATCCAATGGCTTTTTTAGCAGAACAAGCAAGCGGAAAAGCTTCTGATGGTTATAAAAGAATTTTAGACCTAAAGCCAACAGAATTGCATCAACGCGTTCCGTTTTTCTGCGGATGTACAGAAATGGTAGAAAAAGCTGAAGAGTTTATGGCTAAGTATCCTAAAGATGCTGATTATTAGACTTTAGCTTCTATAACTTTTCTTTATAACTAAATAAAAAATGAAAACCAACGCTTCTTGTTGGTAAGAAATTTTTCAGTTAAATTTGTGAAAGCAGAAATCAGAATTAAACTGATAAACAATAAATTTAATCATTAAAAACAAATAATTATGGCTTTTCAATTACCAGAATTAGAATACGCATATGATGCGTTAGAACCACATATTGATGCTAGAACTATGGAAATTCACCATAGCAAACATCACCAAGGATATACAAACAATTTAAACAATGCAATTGCGGCTACTGACTTAGAAGATAATTCTATCGAAGATATTTTAGCAAATTTAGATATGAGTAATGGAGCTGTTAGAAATAACGGGGGTGGTTTTTACAACCATTCATTATTCTGGTCAGTAATGAACCCTTCGAATAAAGGAGAATTATCTGGAGAATTAAAGGCGGCTATTGAAGCTCAATTTGGTTCTGTAGATGCTTTTAAAGATGCTTTTTCTAAAGCAGCGGCAACTCAATTTGGTTCTGGATGGGCTTGGTTATGTGTGCAAAAAGGAGGAAAAGTTGATGTTTGTTCTACACCAAATCAAGACAATCCATTAATGCCAGGTGTAACTTGTGATGGAACTCCAATCTTAGGATTAGATGTTTGGGAACATGCTTATTATTTAAACTATCAAAACAGAAGACCAGATTATATCAACGCATTTTTTAATGTAATTAACTGGAATGAAGTTGCAAAAAGATATTCAAAAGCAACGAAAAAGTAATTTATGATTATTACAACGAAAAAGCATCTCAAATGAGATGCTTTTTTTATGTGTTACAAAACAAAACACCTGCTAATAAGCTCTTTTATCGTTTCCTTCGTAAAAGTTAATAAATGCTTGGTTTACCACTCTATGACCTCCATCTGTTGGATAATCTCCAGTAAAGTACCAATCGCCTAAATTATCTGGACAAGCAATATGTAAATTTTCTACCGATTGATAAATCACTTCTACTTCTGCATTTATTTCTGAAGTTTTTAGCATTTCTGCAATTTTTACAGAAATTTGTTCGTTTGTAAATGGGGCATAAATTTCTTTTACATAATTTACAATTTCATTATCAGGCTTATTTTTTTGATCAATTGCTTTTTTATACACTTCATCTACAATATGATATTGATTTGTATCTTTTAACAATTCTAAAGCTGCTTTAAAAGCAATAAAATCTTCAATCTTTGCCATATCAATTCCATAACAATCTGGATATCGAATTTGTGGAGCAGAAGAAACAACAACGATTTTCTTTGGTTGTAATCTATCTAAAATTCTAATAATACTTTTCTTTAACGTAGTACCTCTAACAATACTATCGTCTATAATTACCAAATTATCTGTAGGTTTTACAACACCATATGTAACGTCATAAACGTGAGCAACCAAATCGTCACGTGAATTATCATCAGCAATAAAGGTTCTTAATTTCGCGTCTTTTATAGCAATCTTTTCAAAACGAGGTCTTTCAGATAAAATTTCTGTAACTTTTTTCGCAGATAGTTTTCCTCCTCCAGCTAATATTTTAGCTGTTTTTTGTTGATTTAATATATCTTCTGCAGCTTCTGTCATTCCATAAAAAGAAGTTTCTGCTGTGTTTGGGATATATGAAAATACAGAGTTTGTAATATCGTTATCAATAGATTTTAATACTTGAGGAAATACTAGTTTTCCTAAATTTTTACGCTCTTTATAAATAGAAGCATCGCTTCCTCTAGAAAAATAAATACGCTCAAAAGAACAAGATTTCTTAGGTTTTTGTTCTAAGATAGATTTTACAGCAATGTTTCCGTCTTTTTTAATAATTAATGCATGACCTCTTTCTAATTCTTGAACCTGATCTATATCAACATTAAATACGGTTTGTATCACTGGTCTTTCTGATGCAACAACAACAACTTCATCATCTTGATAATAAAAAGTTGGTCTAATTCCTGAAGGATCTCTTAACACAAACGCGTCTCCATGTCCAACTAAACCAGCCATTGCATAACCTCCATCCCAATTTTTAGAAGACCGTTTTAATACGTTTTGTAAATCTAAATGTTCTTCTATAAATGGTGAAGCATCTTTTTTTGTATATCCTTTTTCTTTGGCTTTTATATACAAACTAGAAACTTCTTCTTCTAAAAAATGTCCTATTTTTTCCATTACCGTAACCGTATCTGTAAACTCCTTTGGATGCTGACCCAACTCAACCAACTCTTCTAACAATTGTTTAGAGTTTGTCATGTTAAAATTCCCAGCAACTATTAAATTTTGATGTTTCCAATTGCTTTGACGCAAAAATGGATGTACACTTTCTATACTGTTTTTACCAAAAGTCCCATAACGAACATGTCCTAAAAACAAGTTTCCAACATAGGGCATGTTTTCTTCTTGCCAAGCAACATCGTTTTTTTTATCTGGATTTTCTTCTAAAACACTATTTAACCTGTCATTAATCTGAGCAAAAATATCTTGAATTGGTTGTGATTGATTTGAACGAACTCTACTAATATATCTTGTTCCTGGATTTACATTAAACTTTACACTTGCAAAACCAGCTCCATCTTGACCACGATTGTGCTGTTTTTCCATTAACAAATACATTTTGTTAATTCCGTAAAACGCAGTCCCATATTTATCTTTATAATATTGTAATGGTTTTAGTAATCTAACCATTGCAATTCCACATTCGTGTTTTAAAGCGTCACTCATTTGTTTTCTTGTTGTTAAGTGTGTTTTATGGTATAAAAAAATCCGCAGCAAAAAGCGCGGATTTATATTTATGAGATTTGTATATCAAATTGTGTTAATTGCTTAAACGCTTCTAAGCGCTCCGTTACTTCTTCTTTTGTAAGTTCTTCCATTCGTTGAGTGCCAAATTTTTCTACACAGAACGAAGCTAAATTAGAACCATAAATAATTGCATTTTTCATATTTTCAAAAGAAACATTTTCTGTTTTTGCTAAGAAACCACAAAAACCTCCAGCAAATGTATCTCCTGCTCCTGTTGGATCAAAAACTTCTGCTAATGGTAATGCTGGTGCAAAAAACATATTTCCTTCATTAAACAATAAAGCTCCATGTTCTCCTTTTTTAATCACCACATATTTTGGCCCCATTTTATGGATTTTCTTTGCAGCATTTACCAAAGAATATTCGCCACTTAACTGACGTGCTTCTTCATCATTAATGGTAATAACATCAATTCTTTTAATAACGTTGTGTAAATCTTTTAAAGCAATATCCATCCAAAAATTCATAGTATCTAATACTACTAGTTTTGGTTTTACTTCCATTTGATCTAAAACCGATGCTTGTGTTAATGGATGTAAATTACCCAACATAACAATTTCAGCATCTTTAAAGTTTTCTGGAACTACTGGCGAAAAATGTTCTAAAACATTTAGTTCCGTAATTAAAGTATCCCGAGAATTCATATCATTTTGATATTTACCGCTCCAAAAGAAAGTTTTACCCTCTTTTATAATTTCAATACCGTCAGTATTTATTCCTTTAGAGTTCATCATATCTAAATATGATTTTGGAAAATCTCCTCCAACGACAGAAACAACACCTATTTCTACTCCAAATTGACTTGCTGCCAAGCCAACAAAAGTTCCTGAACCTCCTAAAATCTTATCTGTTTTACCAAAAGGTGTTTCTATGGCGTCAAAAGCGACTGTACCTACTGCTAATAATTTACTCATTTCTTGTTTTTTTACTGTAATTTTACACTTTACAAAATCAGCCTCTCTGGGCTGCAAAAATAAGTTTAAAAAATGACTATCAAAGAAATACAAGAAGAAATTATTGATGAGTTTTATATGTTCGATGATTGGATGGATCGTTATCAATATATTATTGATTTAGGGAAATCTTTACCGTTAATTGATGCTGCTTATAAATTGGATGAAAACTTAATAAAAGGCTGTCAGTCTAAAGTATGGTTATATTCTGAATTACAGGATGAAAAGCTTATTTTTACCGCAGATAGTGATGCTATTTTAACAAAAGGAATTGTTGCGTTATTATTACGTGTTTATTCTAACCAAAAGGCTTTAGATATTCTACATACTGATACTAATTTTATTGACCAAATAGGATTGAAAGAGCATTTAAGTCCAACAAGAGCTAACGGGTTGGTTTCTATGATAAAACAAATTAAAATGTACGCAATTGCGTTACAAACAAAATAAATAATATTAATATATTATAAAATATAAGACTAATGAACGACGTAGAATTAGAAGAAATTGGAGACAAAATAGTACGAGTTATAAAAACTATTTACGATCCGGAAATACCTGTAGATATTTACGAATTGGGGTTAATTTATGATGTTTTTGTAAATGAAGATAATGATGCCAAAATATTAATGACATTAACATCACCAAACTGCCCAGTTGCAGAATCTTTACCAAGAGAAGTAGAAGAAAAAATAGCTTCTTTAAAGGAAATTAACAGTGCAGAAGTAGAAATTACTTTTGATCCAACTTGGACAAAAGAAATGATGAGCGAAGAAGCAAAGTTAGAATTAGGAATGCTATAAATAGTGATGAATGTTGAGCTTTGAGGGATGTGAGTTAAAGGCGTACTTTGAAGCTTTAAAACGTAAAGAAATGGCTGAGGAAATAATTAATAGAGTTGCAAACAGCAAAATAGTTACACTAGATCTTGAGGATTTTTATCCTAAAGGAAACCGTGTTATATTTGATATTAAAGATTGGTTGTTTGAAGAAATTATTTTAAAAGAAAAAGATTTTAGAGCTTTTGTTGATGTACATAATTGGAATCAATATCAAGATAATTATATAGCTTTAACTTGTTCATCTGATGCAATTATTCCTTCTTGGGCATATTTATTAATCACTACAAAATTATCTCCTTTTGCAAAAAAAATTGTTGTTGGTACTATAGAGGTGTTAGAAACTGTTATTTTTGAAGACATAATTAACCGATTAAATACAGCTGTTTTTAAAGATAAACCTGTAATTATAAAAGGATGTTCTAACAAACCAATTCCTGCGTCTGCTTATACACTTTTAATTCAAAAAATTCAGCCATTTGCAAAAACAATTATGTTTGGCGAAGCGTGTTCTACAGTTCCGTTATACAAAGCTTCTAAATAATTTTTTTTGTTCTTTAAATCCTATTACTTTTGCAGCTTAAAATCAACTAAAAACTAATGAAAAAGTTTCTTTTCGTTTGTGTTTTATTAATTTCTGTTTTTGGTTTTTCACAAGAAAAAAAGGACAGTATTCCTAAATGGAAAATAATGGGGCAATTCACTTTTTTGTTAAATCAATCAACTTTTACCAATTGGAAAGCTGGAGGAGATAATACAATTGCCGGAAACATGGCTATTAATTATGATTTTAATTATAAAAAAGGAAATTGGAACTGGGATAATAGGATTATTACAGTTTATGGTTTAAGTAATTTTAAAGATGCTGGTCTTCGTAAAACTGGTGACCGTTTTGAATACAATTCTTTATTAGGTTTAAGATCTAATAAATATTGGTTTTTCTCATTTTTCTTAAACTTTAAAACACAGTATACTAGAGGGTTTGATTATAAAAAAACGCCAATACTACCAATTTCTGATTTATTTTCGCCGGCATATTTATCTTTTGGACCTGGAATGTTATGGAAAAGATCTGATAATATTACTATAAATATTGCCCCTGCAACTTCTAGATTTACCTTTGTAAGTGATGAGTTTTCTGGGAAATATGGTGTTGATCCTGGAGAAAACGTAAAATTTGCTTTGGGTTTTAGTTTATCTGCCTATTTTAATTTTAAAATAACAGATAACATTACCATGCAAAATATTATCGCAATGTATTCTAATTATTTAAATAAAGCTCAAAATGTTGATTTAGATTACCAAGCAAAATTTTCTATTGATGTAAATAAATACATGACTGTTGATATTCTTTTTCATACTTTAATTGATGATAATGCCTCAAGTAAAATTCAGTTTAAAGAAATATTTGGACTAGGGTTAAAATATATTTTCCATAAAAAATAAATTTATTGTTACTTTACAAGAATGTTACTGCCTTATACAAAAAAAATCAATAAAAATGATTAAACTTAAAAAGCCAGCTAATTTTAGCTGGCTTTTTACTATTCTTCTGTATATTCATCATACAGAAAGTTGTTATATGGAAAACGTGCTACATGAATTCTCTTTACCTCTTCGTATACTTTTTCTTTAAACTCTTCGATGTTTTCTTTATTGATTGCAGACATAAATACAGAAGTAGTTTCAATATCGTTCATCCACGTTTTTTGCCAATCTTCTAGCGTATAATGTGCTTTGGTTTTTTCAGTTATCAAATCATCTTCATCAATCGTTTCGTGAGAATACGCATCTATTTTATTAAAAACCATAATTGTTGGCTTGTTTGCGCTTTTTATTTCAGCTAAAATAGTGTCTACAGAAGCAATATGATCTTCGAAATTTGGGTGAGAAAGATCTACAACATGCAATAATAAATCTGCTTCTCTAACTTCATCTAGTGTAGACTTAAAAGATTCTACCAATTGTATTGGTAATTTTCTAATAAATCCAACTGTATCAGACATTAAAAAAGGAATATTTTTTACAACTACTTTTCTTACTGTTGTATCTAAGGTTGCAAAGAGTTTATCTTCTGCAAAAACATCGCTTTTACTAATCACATTCATTAAAGTTGATTTCCCAACATTAGTATAACCAACCAACGCAACACGAACCATTTTTCCACGGTTCTTACGTTGCACTGCCATTTGTCTATCAATGGTTAATAGTTTCTTTTTTAGTAGCATTATTTTATCACGAATAATACGTCTATCCGTTTCAATTTCTGTTTCTCCAGGTCCACGCATACCAATTCCCCCTTTTTGTTTATCAAGGTGTGTCCAAAGTCGTGTTAATCTTGGTAATAAATACTGACATTGTGCTAATTCTACCTGTGTTTGTGCTGAACTTGTTTGTGCACGTTGTGCAAAAATATCTAAGATTAAATTGGTTCTGTCTAAGATTTTACAATCCAATACTTTTTCAATATTTCGTATTTGTGCTGGCGATAATTCGTCATCAAAAATTGCGGTACCAATATTATGAGATTCTATATACGCTTTTACATCTTCAAGTTTTCCGGCACCAATAAATGTTTTTGGATGTGGTTTTTCTAGCTTTTGCGTAAATCTTTTTACCACAATTCCTCCTGCAGTTAAAGTTAAAAACTCTAATTCATCTAAATATTCTTCAGATTTAGTTTCGTCTTGAAATTGTGTAATAACACCAATTAAAACTGTTTTTTCTGAAGTTACTTCTTTTGCATCTATCATAAGCAACAAAGGTATAAAGAAATCATTTTTTTACGTTAAGAATCTTTGTTTTTCATCAACTCTTTTAACTTCTCGTCATTCAGTTGATATTTTTTGTATTTACCATCTTTATATCTGTAGTAAATAAAAATAGGCATCAATAAAAAAGACAAGTAAAAAACACCTAAACCCATTACAATTTCTGCTTTAGGATGTTCTGTTTTTAGTAAAAATAGGCCAATACACATCCAAAGAATAAAAATAATAAATACTATTTTTAACACTAATTTCATAGAAACAAAACATTTAAGTTGATTGCAAAATTACAAAAAGTTATACCTTAAAATGATAATTTAATTGACTATGAAATCTATTTCTTTATTTTTAACTTTATTGTTATTTTTAAGTTGCACTAAATCTGTATCTCTAATGGATAAAAAAATTGTAATTGCGCATCGTGGGGCTTCTGGATATTTACCTGAGCACACACTAGAAAGTAAATCGTTGGCGTTTGCTATGAATCCAGATTTTATTGAGCAAGATTTGGTGCTGAGCAAAGACAATATTCCAATTGTAATTCATGATATTTATTTAGATGATGTTACTGATGTAGCTACAAAATATCCGAAAAGGAAAAGAATTGATAAGAGATATTATGTCATCGATTTTACGTTCGAAGAGCTACAGAAATTAGAAGTCACAGAACGGTTTAATCCTAAAACAGGCAAACAAATATATCCAAATCGTTTTCCTAAAGGAAAAGGAAATTTCAAACTACATTCATTGCAGCAAGAAATTGAATTGATTCAAGGATTAAATAAAAGTACCGGTAAAAATATTGGAATTTATCCAGAAATTAAAGAGCCAGCGTTTCATCAAAAAGAAGGAAAAAACTTAACAGAAACTGTTCTTGCTATTTTAGCAGATTATGGTTACAAAACCAAAAACGATAACTGTATTTTACAATGTTTTGATGCTAAAGAGCTAGAGCGAATTAGAAAAAATTTAAAATCAGAGTTATTTTTAGTTCAATTAATAGAATTTCCGGAAGAAGTTAAAAGTTTGAATCATTTTGCAACCTACGCAGACGGAATTGGACCATGGTATAAACAAATAGTCCGTAAAAAAGTGAATGGTAAATTTACATTTACTTCATTAGTTTCTGATGCACATGCGTTGGGGTTAAAAGTGCACACATATACATTTAGAGCAGATGCTTTGGGTGAGTTTTCTAGTTTTTCAGAAATGATGCAAACGCTGTTAATAGAAGCAAATGTTGATGGAGCTTTTTCAGATTTTCCTGATTTAGTTATTACGTTTTTAACTAAGAAGTAACTTCAATCAATTTATTTCTATATACCGTTAGTAATTTTGATTTAGATATAAAACCATAATATCTACCGTCTTTAATTACTGGCAAATTCCACGCACCACTTTGTTGAAATTTTTTCATAATAGTCGTCATTTTATCCTCTTCTACATGAATAATTGCTGGTGGTTCTTGCATGATTTCTTTCGCCAAAACTTTATCATATAAAGATTGATCAAACATAATAGAGCGAATATCATCTAACAAAATAACTCCTAATAATTCTCCTTGTTTTTTACCAACAACCGGGAAAATATTTCGATTGGATTTTACAACTGCTTCATGAACAATATTCCCCAAATTCATATTAGGATAGACTTTAACAAAGTTGTTTTCTATAACCTTATCCATATCCATCAATGTTAAAACGGCATGATCTTTATCGTGTGTAATTAACTCTCCTTTTCTGCCTAATTCCATTGCATACACAGAATGAGGGTGAGCATATTTTGTAATAGAATATGAAATGGTAGCTGTTATCATTAATGGAATAAACAATTCATAACCACCTGTTACTTCTGCAATTAAAAATATTGCAGTTAATGGGGCATGTAAAACTCCAGCCATTAAGCCAGCCATACCAACCAATGTAAAATTACTTTCAGAAATAGGGGTGTTAAATAAACCAATGTTGTTAATAATTTTAGCAATACAATTTCCCATAATACTGCCCATAAATAAAGTTGGAGCAAAAATACCACCAACACCACCGGCACCAAAAGTTAATGAACTTGCTATGATTTTAAAGAAAACCAATCCTGCCAATAAAGCAATAACAACCCAAACATTTGTAAGATCTAAATTTAAAAAATTATTCTGCAATGATATTTCTGGGCTTCCGGCTAGCAAACTATTAATCGTGTCAAACCCTTCGCCATATAAAGGCGGAATGAAATAAACTAAAATCCCCAAACCTACTCCTCCAATTAATAATCGTTTTATTGGAGATTTGAACTTGTCAAAAACCTTTTGAATTCGATCGTAAACTTCTGTAAAATAAATAGAAGTAAAACCCGCTACAACTCCTAAAACTATGTAAAAAGGAACGTCTTTAATCGTAAAAACATCTTCTATTTTGAATGGTAATAAAACATCAGATCCGAAAAAGAAATACGAAGTAATAATCGCAGATAAAGAGGCTAATAATAACGGCAACAACGAAGCAATTGTAAGATCTAAACTAAACACTTCAATGGCAAAAACAATAGCAGCAATTGGTGCTTTAAAAATTGAAGACAGCGCTCCTGCTGCTGCTGCACCAATCAATAGGGTTCTTGTCGATTGATTTAAATGAAAAAAACGTGCTACATTAGAGCTAATTGCTGCCCCTGTTGCTACAGTTGGTCCTTCTAAACCAACAGAGCCCCCAAAACCAATTGTAATTGGTGCTGTTAAAATAGACCCAATCATTTGATAGCGTTTCATAATACCTTTTCGTTTAGAAATCGCGTACAACGTAGAAGGAATTCCGTGACTTACTTTATTTCTTAATACATATTTTATTATTAAATAGACAAAAACTAACCCAATAATTGGAAAAACAAAATAAAAAGCATGATGGTAATATTGCACTAATTTTCCTTCTAATAAATGCTGAAAAAAGTGCGTTATATTTTTTAAAACAACAGCAGCAACACCAGATAAAAAACCAACAAGAATACTTAATAAATAAATAAACTGACGCTCAGAAATATGTTTATATCTCCAAATATGAATTTTAGTTAATATTTTTTTGAGTGTTGCTGACATTGTTTTTTAAAAAAAGCTACCAAATGTAAAAATACTTGAAATTATCAATAACAAAACCCCTAATAAGGTGAGAATTTGAAACTTTTTTTTGATTAAAAATCGAGTTCCTAAAAACAAAAATACAATTTGAGCTAATAAAAAAGGAATGCTTAATAATTCTCTAAAAACTCCTATCAACACAAGATCTATTTCGAATAAATGGAGTAAATAAATCAATAAAAAATACCCTGCAATTATAAAGCTAAGTATTGCTACTCTTTTTTCTGTGAACGTTTTCATCTTAATTTTTTGTACTTAAAATATCTGTACCTAAATACTTGTTATCTTTATTCATAAACCAAGCTCTATTTTTTGGCATTTTTATTCCGTTAATTGTTTCTTCTTTGGTTAGCAAAATGTATTCTCCATCGTTTTTAGATTCATCGTGAAAAAACTGATACACTTCCATTGCAAACGTTTTTGGATTAAAATAAAAATACCAAGTGTCTTTACCAACTTCTTTTTTATACGTTGCTTTTAACACCAAATATTGTTTTCCTTTAAAGGTTTTTGGTTCTACTTTATCATGAATAATTGTTCCATTATCTTTTAATTTCATTGGCAAACCATACAAATACGTATAATAATTTTGATACATTTTTGCACGTTCTGTACTCAATTTATTTTTCTTTACTGTTTCTTCTAACGGATTTTTTTCTCCGTTAAAAAGTATTTGAACGCTATCTTTTTCAACAATATATTCTGTTACATTTTTGCCGATTTTTGCTTTTACCGAAAAAAATTGATTTGCAAAATCAATCTTAATTTCACTTTCTCTTTTTGGGCTTTTCGGCGTTTCCATCGTTACAAATAAAGTGCCTTTAAAAGTGTTCCAATTCCCGTTTGGATCGTGAAAATTTATGGCTTTTTCTAGTAGTTGTTTCCCTATGATTTCTTGACTGAAAGAGTGCATTGAGAAAAAAAATGCAACTATAATAAGTAAGTTTTTCATAGATTAAAAGTGCTAAAAATCCCGCAATTGCGGGATTTGATTTATTGTGCTTGAATATCTAGTTTGATACTCAATTCTTTTAATTGTTTATCGTTTATAAATGCTGGTGCATCAATCATTACATCTCTTCCAGAATTGTTTTTTGGGAACGCAATAAAATCACGAATTGTTTCTTGTCCGCCTAAAATAGCAACCAATCTATCCAGTCCAAAAGCTAAACCTCCGTGGGGCGGTGCTCCATATTCAAAGGCATCCATTAAGAAACCAAATTGTGCTTTCGCTTCTTCCTCAGAAAAACCTAAATGTCGCAACATCGTTGCTTGCATTTGTTTATTATGAATTCTAATAGAACCTCCACCAATTTCATTTCCGTTTAGTACTAAATCATACGCATTTGCTTTTACAACTCCGGGATTTGTGTCTAATAATTCTAATTGCCCAGGTTTTGGAGAGGTAAACGGATGATGCATTGCATGATAATGTCCTGTTCCTTCATCTAACTCTAACAATGGAAAATCAAGTACCCACAATGGTGCAAATACTTTTGGATCTCTCAATCCTAAACGTGTTGCCAATTCCATTCTTAAAGCAGATAATTGTGCTCTTACTTTATTGGTTACACCAGATAAAATACAAATTAAATCGCCCGCTTTTGCGCCCGTTTTTTCTGCCCATTTTGCCAAGTCTTCTTGATCGTAAAATTTATCAACAGAAGATTTGAAAGAACCATCTTCGTTTACTCTACAATATACCATTCCTAAAGCACCAACTTGTGGTCTACGAACCCAATCTATAAGTGCATCAATCTCTTTTCTTGTGTATATATTTCCTTCAGGAACTGCAATTCCAACAACCAATTCAGCACTATTAAAAATACCAAAATCTTTGTGTTGTGCAACTTCATTTAACTCGCCAAATTCCATTCCAAAACGAATGTCTGGTTTGTCATTTCCATAGATACGCATCGCATCATCATAGTTCATTCTCGGAAATTTATCAATTTCTACTCCGTTAATTTCTTTTAATAAATGGCGTGTTAATCCTTCAAAAACAGTTAAAATATCTTCTTGCTCTACAAATGCCATTTCACAATCTATTTGTGTGAATTCTGGTTGTCTGTCTGCACGTAAATCTTCGTCTCTAAAACATTTTACAATCTGAAAATATTTATCCATTCCGCCAACCATTAATAGTTGTTTGAATGTTTGTGGAGATTGCGGTAACGCATAAAACTGACCTTCATTCATTCTTGAAGGAACCACAAAATCACGTGCTCCTTCAGGAGTAGATTTTATTAAATATGGAGTTTCTACTTCGATAAATTCTTGATTAGACAAGTATTTACGAACTTCCATCGAAACTTTATGGCGAAAAATTAAACTATCTTTTACTGGATTTCTTCTGATATCTAAATAACGATATTTCATTCTAATATCTTCTCCTCCATCAGTTTCATCTTCAATTGTAAAAGGGGGTAGTTTCGATTCATTTAAAATTTCTAGTTTAGAAACTAATACTTCTATAGTACCTGTTTTCATTTTAGGATTCTTTGAGCTTCTTTCAATTACAGTTCCTGTAACCTGAACAACAAACTCTCTTCCTAATGTTTTTGCTTGATCAATAATTTTTTTTGGTGTGCGGTCTTCATCAAAAATTAATTGTGTAATTCCATAACGATCACGTAAATCTACCCAAATCATAAATCCTTTATCACGTGATTTTTGGACCCAACCAGCTAAGGTTACTTCTGTATTGATGTGCGATGCTCTTAATTCACCACAAGAATGACTTCTATACATTTTCTTTATTTTTATATTCTTAACCTGTCATTCCTGCGCAAGCAGGAATCTCAAAAGGTTAGACTAAATTGATGTTTGTATTAAAACAAGTAAGCTACAAATTTAATCATTTCAGTAGAATAACATCATCTTTCTAATACTTCATTTATTCCCACTAAATCTTTGTAAGTTTGTACTTATGAGTGTTATAAATATCCAAGAAAAATTTAATTTGTTTTCAGATCATTGGTCGCCAAAAAAAGTTGGAGAATTAAATAGTCAACAAATCTTGTTAGCAAAATTAAAAGGCGAGTTTATCTGGCATGCACACGAGCATGAAGATGAGTTTTTTATGGTGATAAAAGGTTCTTTAGCTATTGAATTTAGAGATAAAACAATCACTCTAAACGAAGGCGAATTTTACATTGTTCCAAAAGGTATAGAACACAAGCCAATTGCAAAAGAAGAAGTTCATGTGTTGTTGTTTGAACCTTTAAGCATCAAACACACAGGAGATATTATTGCGGATATTACTGTGGAAACTTACGAAAACATTTAATAAATTATGAGTAAATTATATTTAGTTCCAACACCTATTGGTCATTTAGAAGACATGACTTTTAGAGCCATTCGAGTTCTAAAAGAAGTCGATTTTATTTTAGCAGAAGACACTAGAACAAGCGGAAAATTATTAAAACATTATGAGATTGGTACACAAATGCACAGTCATCATATGCACAACGAACATAAATCTATTGAAGGAGTTTTAAATAGAATTAGAAACGGAGAAACCTGTGCGTTAATTTCTGATGCAGGAACTCCTGCAATTTCTGATCCTGGTTTTTTATTGACAAGAGCTTGTGTGGAAAACAATATTGAAGTTGATTGTTTACCTGGAGCAACAGCATTTGTACCAGCCTTGGTTAATTCTGGTTTGCCAAATGATAAGTTTGTTTTTGAAGGGTTTTTACCGGCAAAAAAAGGAAGACAAACACGTTTGTTGTTATTATCAGAAGAAACGAGAACGATGATTTTTTATGAATCTCCTCATAAATTAATTAAAACATTAGGAAGTTTTGTAGAATATTTTGGTGCTGACAGGCAAATTTCTGTTTCAAGAGAATTAACCAAACTATTTGAAGAAACGATAAGAGGAACTGCTACTGAAGTATTAGCACATTACACCAATAAGCCACCAAAAGGTGAGATTGTAGTAGTGGTTGAAGGAAAAAAATAGTTATTTCTTTTCAATATTATTTCCTGTTAAATTAAATCTCAATTAACAATTTAATAAGACATGAATATTTCCCAGTAATAACATGGTTTATTTGTTTTTTTAGTAAAATAAGAGATCTAAAAAAATTTAGTTTTTGTTTCATTTAATGAGATTCCTCCTCATTCTTCGTTCGGAATTCCGCCAATTCCGTTAATTGTAGAATCTCTAAAATTGGAATACTTTCGCTTAATTCAACAGCATTTTTTCCGTCAGTTTTCCATTTTTGGATAAAATCCGCTAGCTCTTGAAGATTTTTTTGAGAGTTCATTAATTTAGTATTCTTTTTTTCAGGATGAGTGAGTCAGCATGGTTTACAACGGTCTCGGTTATGAGTTGTTGCGTGGGTTAGCACTTAACTTTGAAAGTACACACCAAGCTACAAATTTCTAAGGAATTTTCAGAATAAGCGAGAACAAGAAAAATTGTAGGTAATTTTTTCATTTCTTTAGCAATTACCAAAAAATAAGAAAAATTTAATTAATGTCTTTCAATAGCAACTGAATACTTGTAAAACCATTCCATGTATTTTCATCTAAGGCATATACGATATCAAAATCATTTTTAATTAGCGGTAATTTATCCCCCAATCCAAAACCAATAGCACTATAGGTTTTGTTATCTGAACCGTAAATTAAATTGAGTTTTAAATGGCTTTTTTCTTCGCCAACTTGTTTTCCAAATCCGTTATCTCTAACTGCAGAAGTTTTAAAAACTGGTTTCATGTTTTGGGGGCCAAACGGAGCCATTTGCTGGATAATTCTATAAAATTTTGGAGTAATTTCAGAAAGTTCAATTTCTGCATCAATAGCAATCTCAGGAATTAATTGTTCAGGTAAAATAGTTTGCTTTACCACTTCTTCAAATTTATTTTTAAAATTCTGATAGTTTTCTGGCAATAATGTTAATCCGGCAGCATATTTATGTCCGCCAAATTGTTCTATAAATTCAGCACATTGTTCTAGCGCATTATAGACATCAAATCCTTTTACAGAACGCGCAGAAGCCGCTAGTGTATCGCCATTTTTTGTAAAAACCAACGTTGGTCTGTAGTAGGTTTCTATGAGTCTAGAAGCCACAATACCAATAACGCCTTTATGCCAATCTTTACAAAAAACAACCGTTGTAAAATTTTGCCCCTCATTATTCTCTGTAATTTGTTGTAAGCCTTCATGCGTTATTTTTTTATCAAGTTCTTTTCTGTCTGAATTATTTTTTTCTATGGCTGATGCAAATTTAACTGCAGTTTCAAAATCCATTTCTGTTAATAATTCTACCGCATAATTTCCGTGTTTCATTCTTCCGGCAGCATTTATTCTTGGCGCAATAATAAACACTACATCAGTAATGGTAAATGTTGATTTTTTTTGCTGATGAATAATAGCTTTAAATCCGTTTCTTGGGTTTGTATTTATTACTTGTAAACCAAAATATGCCAAGGTTCTGTTTTCTCCAGTCATCGGAACAATATCTGCTCCAATTGCTGTAGCAACCAAATCTAAATACGGAATTAAATCTTCAATCGTTTCATCTCTTTTTGATGCCAACGCTTGTATCAATTTAAAACCAACTCCGCAACCACACAATTCATCGTAGGGATACTTGCAATCTTCTCTTTTTGGATTTAAAACAGCAATAGCTTTCGGTATTTCTGCTCCAGGTTTATGATGATCACAAATAATAAAATCGATGTTTTTTTCTGTTGCATACACAACTTTATCGAGTGCTTTTATGCCGCAATCTAACGCAATAATTAGCGAGAAATCGTTGTCGTTTGCAAAATCAATTCCTTGATATGAAATTCCGTAACCTTCACCATATCTATCAGGAATATAGGTTGCAACATTTGGGTAATATGTTTTTAAATAAGAAGAAACTAATGAAACCGCCGTGGTTCCATCAACATCATAATCGCCATAAATTAAAATGTTTTCGTTGTTTGCAATGGCCGTTTCAATTCTGTTTACAGCAATATCCATATCTTTCATCAAAAATGGATCGTGCAAATCTTTTAGTGACGGGCGAAAATATTTTTTGGCTTCAGTAAACGTAGAAATTCCTCTTTGCAACAAAACTTCTGCAAGTGGTTTTTCTATAGATAATTCAGTTGCAAGTTGCTTAATTTTTTCTTTTTCAGGTGTTTTTTTTAAGGTCCAACGCATAACAGTTTTTTTCACACTGAACTTGTTTCAGTGTCTTTTTAGTTTTATTTATTCATTTTCATGCAAATGTATTTCTGTAGTTATTTTTGCAAACTGTCTAAACATTTCTAGTACACCACAATATCTATCTACCGATAAACTTACGGCTTTTGTAATTTTATCTTCTTTTAAACCGGTGCCATAAAAATGATAATCAACATGTACTTTATGATAAAACTTAGGGTGTTCTTCTGTTAATTCTCCAGTAACAACAATATTAAAATCAGCAACTTCTGCGCGCATCTTTGTTAAGAGAGAATCTACATCTAAACCAGAGCAACCAGCCAAAGAAGAAAGCATTAACGCTTTGGGGCCAAAACCTTTTACATCTCCGTTATCAGCAGAAGCATCGAACATTATTAAAGTGTTTCCACTCGGGTTATCTGATTCGAATTGCATGTTTTTTTTCCAAGAAGTTGTTACTGTATTTGTTGTCATTTTTATCGTTTTTTTTACAAATTTACTATAATTTGAATTGAAGTAGGCAATCTATTAAAGAATCTAATTGTTGTTTTTTGTGGTTCGCATTTACAACAATTCTATTTGTTTTTTTTTCTGAAGTTGGATAATAAAAACTTGTTATAAGTATTTTTTTAGTTAATAAATCGTCAGCTACATCTTCATTCTCAACAAAGAAAACAGGATAGTTTTTTGAAATCCGAACTTCTTTTAAATGCTTTAATTTATCATAAACATACACACAATTTTCTTGTAGTTTTTTCAGTTGATTTTGATAGATTTCTTTTGCATTTACAAACGTTTCTAAAAAAGCAGGACTCATACCCGCAGAACCAATAAACAACGAATCAGATTTTACTAAATTGATAAACGCTGTACTTCCGCCAATTATACCACCATTTACGCCAAATGATTTTCCTAATGAAGAAACAACAATGAGTTCAATATTTTTTGCTTTCGGAATTTGAGATGAAATTCCATTTCCATTTGTCCCTAAAACACCTAAACTATGGGATTCATCTATCAGAATATAAATGGTATTTGTTGCTGAAATTGTTTTCAAAAAATCAAACGAAAAAGGGGTTGTTTCTAATGCCGCAATGGCATCAACAATAATACAAATGGATTTATTTTGTGTTTTTATTAATTCAGAATTTAATGCTAAATTTTCAAAAACAGGTTTAGCCTCTTCGGTTAAAATTGCAGGATGCGTTTTAGGCATATAAAAAAAAGTATCTACTTGTTTTCTTAAACTGCGTAACGCAAATTGCCCAGCTAACGTACCAGAAGAAACGGTAACCGAATCTTCGGTATTTAAAAAAGTGCTTAAATACTCTTCTCCTTTTTGATAAATGGCTAGTTTTAAATTGGCGCTTCTAGAACTTCCGTAAGAGGTTCCCCATTTTAAAATACTTTGCGTCATTAATTCTTGAAAATTGGGCAACAACGGAATTCCTAAATACGAAGTTCCGCTAAAAAATAAATATTCTTTATTATTGATTATTGCAGTTGTATTTGGTGCTTTTTGTAATTGCATAATTATAGTAAACTAGCGCCCATTCCGTTTTCAGCAGCATAAGAAATTACGCCATCTTTAATTATAATTCCTCTTGCAATATCTTCTTTTAAAAGTAACGAACCATCCATATCTACATAATCTAGCAATGGTAACAAATGTGCAATTGCAGAAATTCCGATACTAGATTCCGTCATACAACCAACCATTGTTTTTAGTCCCAATCTTTTGGCATTTTCTAACATTCTTTTCCCTGGAGTTAAACCGCCACATTTTGTAAGTTTTATATTTACACCATGAAACAAACCGACACATTTTTCTACATCACTTTCTATGATGCAACTTTCGTCAGCAATAATTGGTAGTGCTGAGTTTTCAAAAACTTTTTTATGCCCTTTTATATCTGCAGCAGCCAATGGTTGTTCTAAAAACTCCACTCCTAATTCTTTTAATTTAAATGAATTTTCGATTGCTTGATCTGCTGTCCAACCGCAATTGGCATCAATTCTAAAAATAGCATTTGTGTGTTTTCTGAGTTCAGTTACAATTTCGATATCGTTTTTTGTGCCAAGTTTAATTTTATAAATAGGCCAAGGCAATTCTTTCATTTTTGCAACCATTACATCAATAGAATCAATTCCAATAGTATAATCTGTCATTGGGTTGTTCTTTGGATTCAATCCCCAAACTTCATATAATTTTTTACCTTTTTTACGTGCATACAAATCATTAAAAGCCATGTCTAAAGCACACAAAGCAAACATATTATTTTTGAAAATTGGTTGCAATTTATTCCAAAATTCATCTGGAGTTGCATTTGATAATGATTGGATAAATGATTTGTTTTCGGTAATTTCATTAATCAAATTTTCCATGGTAATTTGATAATACGTGTTTGAAGAAGTTTCTCCAAAACCATGAAAACCATCATGAGTTAACTCAACAATTAAAGTTGGTTGTGTATTTCTAGATTCTCTGGAAATCGTAAAAGTGTGTTTTAACACTAAATCAAAGGAATGTAATTTTAATTTCATGGATACGTTTTGATTAATTAGAAAGTTAAAGGTATAAAAATAGATATATTTGAGGATATAAAAAACACAAAAGATATGCCTTTAGTAACACCCTTATCTGCAAATCACAATTTAGAAACAAAAGAATTAGCCGAATTCTTTAATGAAACACTTGGGTTTTGTCCAAATTCAGTTTTAACCATGCAAAGAAGGCCGGCCATTTCAAAAGCATTTATCAATTTGAATAAAGCGGTAATGGCAAATGAAGGAAACGTAACTTCGGCTTTAAAAAGAATGATTGCTTGGGTTTCTAGTAACGCAACAGGTTGTAGATATTGTCAAGCCCACGCAATAAGAGCGGCAGAGCGTTATGGAGCAGAACAAGAACAATTAGATAATATTTGGGAATATAAAACACACGCAGCTTTTTCTGATGCAGAACGCTCAGCGTTAGATTTTTCTTTAGCAGCTTCTATGGTTCCTAATGCAGTAGACAAAAACATAAAAACTGAATTGTATAAATATTGGAATGAAGGAGAAATTGTAGAAATGTTAGGAGTTATTTCTCTTTTTGGATATTTAAACAGATGGAACGATTCTATGGGAACATCTATTGAAGATGGGGCCGTAGAAAGTGGCGAACAATATTTAGGAAAAAACGGATGGGAAAAAGGAAAACACTTATAAGAAAGTTTATATATTGTAAAAAGCGCGTCAATTAGAAGCGCTTTTTTGTTAATATAAAAACACATAATTCTTTTATACTGAAAATTTTAACAAACAAGTAAAGCCCTACTTTGCTATATTTACATTCAATAAAAAAACAATCAACTTAATTTTAAATTTTATTCAATGAAAAAAGTACTACAAATTTTTGTGTTGTTTATTATGGCATCAACGGCTGTAACTGCACAAAGTAAAGACCCAGTTGTTCAAAACATTATTAATGAAGCGAACAATAACTCACAATTAGAAAACTTAGCACACGAATTATTAGATGTTATCGGACCAAGATTGGTTGGTACGCCACAAATGAAACAAGCCAACGATTGGGCTGTTGCTAAATACAAATCTTGGGGGATTTCTGCAAGAAATGAAAAGTGGGGAGAATGGCGCGGATGGGAACGCGGAATTACGCATGTAGATATGACGTATCCAAGAGTACAAAGTTTAAACGCAACACAATTAGCATGGAACCCAAGTACTTCTAATAAAGGAGTTTCTGGAGAAGTGATAATTATTCCTAAAATTTCTGACAATGAAGCGTTTCAAGGTTGGTTAAAAACGATAAAAGGGAAAATTGTGTTGATTTCAATGAAGCAACCAACAGGAAGACCAGACTATAACTGGGAAGAGTTTGCTACGCCAGAATCATTTGAAAAAATGAAAAATGAACGTTCAGAAGAGTCAAAAGATTGGGCTCAAAATATTGGTAATACAGGATTTAACTCAAGAACTATTATCGCTGAATTAGAAAAAGCTGGAGCAGCAGGATTAGTTGCTTCTAACTGGTCTAAAGGATTTGGAGTAAACAAAATTTTTAGTTCTAGAACCAAAGAGATTCCAACTATTGATATGGAATTAGAAGATTACGGGATGTTATACAGATTAGCAGAACATGGAAGCAAGCCAAGAATTGATATTGTTGCTAAATCAAAAGAATTAGGAGAAGTAGGTACCTTTAATACTCTCGCAGAAATTAAAGGAATAGAATTTCCGAATGAATATATTGTGCTTTCTGCACATTTTGATTCTTGGGACGGAGGAACAGGAGCAACTGATAATGGAACAGGAACTTTAGTAATGATGGAAGCAATGCGTATTTTAAAGAAAATGTATCCAAACCCAAAGAGAACAATTATAGTTGGTCATTGGGGAAGTGAAGAACAAGGATTAAATGGTTCTAGAGCTTTTGTTGAAGATCATCCAGAAATCGTAAAAAACATTCAAGCTTCTTTTAATCAAGATAACGGAACAGGTAGGGTTGTAAATCTTTCTGGAGCAGGATTTTTACATTCTTATGATTATTTATCAAGATGGTTATCTGCAGTGCCAATAGATATTACAAAACACATTAAAACAAATTTTCCAGGAGCTCCAAGTAGTGGTGGTTCAGACAATGCTTCTTTCTTAGCTGCTGGTGCACCAGCGTTTAGTTTAAGTTCTTTAAGTTGGTCTTATTCGAATTATACTTGGCACACAAACAGAGATACGTATGATAAAATTGTTTTTGATGATGTAAGAAGCAATGCAATTTTAACAGCTATTTTAACGTATATGGCAAGTGAAGATCCTAATAGAACTTCTAAAGAAAAAATTGTAATGCCTATTAACCCAAGCACAGGAAAGCAAAGTGATTGGCCAAAACCACGTTCTCCTCAGAGAAAAGGGGGTTTAGATGAATAAGCATCTTAATACATTTTAGATTAAAAAACCTCATCATTTATGCTGAATTTATTTCAGGAACTGATGAGGTTTTTTATTTCTTGCCCTGTCCCGTCCTGAAATAGCGATACACAAAAAGTATCCTAATGGAAAAATCACAAGAAGCACGCTACATTAAGCGAACCCAAAAAGACTATTCGATGTCTTTTAAATTAGAAGTTGTACAAGCAATAGAGCAAGGAAAGACTTCTATTATCCAAGTTAAGAAAGACTATGCTATGTCCCGTCCTGAAATAGCGATACACAAAAAGTATCCTAATGGAAAAATCACAAGAAGCACGCTACATTAAGCGAACCCAAAAAGACTATTCGATGTCTTTTAAATTAGAAGTTGTACAAGCAAT